>Ga0163179_10002193_pt1 | contig 13694 bp, 3 predicted proteins | sample AtlANTMetagenome_FD_109643 | JGI IMG/M metagenome (GOLD analysis project Ga0163179, IMG submission 109643) | Marine eukaryotic phytoplankton communities from the Atlantic Ocean - Atlantic ANT 2 Metagenome | ecosystem: Environmental > Aquatic > Marine > Oceanic | place: North Atlantic Ocean...
GATTGGATTTATTTCAATACATCAGGTGAACCAGATGTGTTTGATATTGCAACAAGTGAGAATACAATATCAGGTATTGTAGAGAAACAATCTTCTTATCAAGATTTAAAATATAGTGTTTCTGATCTTCCAGAATATTCATCTTTTGCTATTAAAATTGTGATGACTGGAACTGATCCATCATATGTTCCTAAGGTACAAGACATAAGAGCAGTTGCTGCGTTCTAGTTTCCGCACATGGAATTTATAAAAGTTTCTGGACATGATGGTCTTGTAAGAGACCAAAACACTGGTGCCATAATCAGTTTGGATGATTCTGCAGTGGAAGCTAGACGTAAAGCAAAACATCTAAGTTCCGCATTGGATGACATAAATACATTGAAGAATGAAGTTTCTGAGATTAAATCGTTACTTAGAGAGTTAATAAAAAATGCCAGCAATTCAAGTAGCTAAAACGGACACCTTTGAGAAGCAAAGGGAAAAAATTAATGATATTAGTAATCAGATTTTTACTATTTCTGCGGGTGGTAGTGATTTATCAACTGGTATTTTAAGATTAGGAGATGGTACAAAAGCAGAACCGTCATTGGCTTTTACCAACGATATTGATACAGGTCTTATTAGAAGTAGTTCAAAAACAATTGGTGTAGTTTCAAATACTAAATTAATTGCTGAGTTTAATAGTTCAGATAATAGATTTTTTAATGATGTAAATTTTATCAAGAATAGTTTAGGAACATCGTTTCTAAACGTTACCAATAATGGTCAAAATTATGATCCTGGTAATTATACTGGAATTCCTGTAATTGGTGGTGCTGGAATTAATGGTACTTTAAGTATTGTTGTTGAATCATTTGTAGGATCTATCACAAATAATGGTGTAGATTATACACCTGGTTCTTTTTCTGCTGTTATTCTTGCAGGAGGAAATGGATCTGGTGCTACTGCAAACTTCCAAGTTAATGGTATTGAAGGAACTGTAACGCAACCTGGTTCTGGTTATACAGATGCATTATACAATGGTATTTCCTTTACAGGAGGAAATGGATCTGGTGCTACATTTAACTGTAGTGTGAATGGAGGAGAGGTTCAAAGTGTTCAAATAGCTGATGAAGGTAACGGATATAGAAATGGAGATGTTCTTTCTGCAACTCAAGCAGATTTAGGTGGAACTGGTTCTGGATTTCAATTTACTATTACTAGTTCACCAGGTGTAGTTGAATCTACATCATTTCAATTTAGTGATAGAGGAACTGGATATCAAGTTGGAAATGTTTTAGGATTAGCAGGAGCAGAAAACGGTGTAAGTACAACATTAGTTGATGGTAGTACTGATATTACAGTAACTCAAGCACAGGCAGATAATATTCAATCAGGATTTATTGTAACGCAAACTGGTGGATCTGGTGTTCTTGTAGGAAGTGGTGGTGCTGGTGGTAGTAGTGATCCAACTGTATTTGCAATCAATGGAACAACAATTAGTTTATCTGCAACACCAGACACTGCTGGATCTGCTACTTTAAACTTTACACCACCATGGGGAGTTGGTACAACTCCATTTGCTTTTACTGTGAGTCAAGTTGGTGCTGTTGATATTGTAAGTGTTAGTGATGGTGGTAGTGGTTATGCTACTGGTGATGTTCTTACTGTATCTGAATTTGATCTAACTCAACCAGTTACTTATACTGTAAGTGTTGTCAATGTAGACACTCTTAATTTCACAGTGCAAGTTCCAACTAACTTTGTATCAGTGGGAGATAGTGTTTATGTTCCAGGTGGAGGAATAGAAACTAACACTGTTACTACATCTACAACAATAGCAGGACAAGCAAACCAAACTTATACTGGTTTGACTGGAGCAACATCGCAAAGTGGTTCTGGTGCTGTATTTGAAATTGCAAGAGGTTTTTCTGGAGATATCAGTGCTGCAACAGTAACTTCTTCTGGAACTGGATTTGTAGCGACTGAAACAATTACAATTCTTGGTGCAAATGTTGGTGGTTCAACTCCTGCAGATAACGTAGTAATTACTGTAGATGCTGTTAGTACTGATGGTGCTAGTGCACAAGTTGAGGAGGTTATTCAAACTGGTGGATACATTACTACACTCGTAGTAGAAGCAAATGGTGGTATTCTAGATACTGATTCAGTTGCAAAAGTAGGAACTCCAGCAACAGCATATGCTGTTGATACTATTGATAATAGAAATGTATATTATCTGGATGATGGTTCTGGTTCTGGTGCTCAATATCTTCCAAGATTTACAATATATTCTGGAAACAGATATAGATTTAATTATAATTCATCATCACACCCATTTAGATTTTCACAATTTAGAGATGGTACTCATCCACCAAGTAATATTACTGGAGTTGCAACAACAGTTGATCTTAGCACTTCTACTCGTACTGTCATACTTACTGATACAACAGGTATTCTGGCGGGTATGTCAGTTAGTGCAGGAGGTGGTGGTGGAGGATCAGGTCAGACTGATACTGGAACATTTGTAGAATCTGTAGACAGTGCAACGCAAATTACCTTAACTAAAGTTCCTTCAAGTGCTGGTGCTGCAACATTAGATTTTAATGGATTTGCTTATTCAACTAATGTTACTTACGACAGTGCTTATAGTGAAATTTTAGTTACAGATACAACTCCTAGTCCTCTTTATTATTATTGTGAAGTGCATCCAGATATGGGTGGCACAAATCAGAATGAAGCGTTCTTAACTCTTAATACAAATAACCCAAAAGTTTTTGGATCTGGATTTTCACTTACATTAACTGGTGTAGATTCTTCTACTGCTGCAGCGATTGATATTGCTAACAAAAAAATTACAACTGAAGAAGTTGATGTTACTACTGGAGCAATTGATACCTTAGGAGTTTCTGGAACTTTAACTGCTCCAAATATTTTGGGTACAACTGGTGCTTTTACAACCATTAATTCTTCTGCTAATTTTACATTAGCTGTAACTGGATATGATGCTACTGTAAATGCTACTAATTTTAAAGTAGGAACTTTATTCAATATTACAGGTTCTAGTGGTAATGTTCAAACTAGTGGAGAACTTAAGACACTAGGAACTTTAAACATTAATGATAAAATTACTGTTACTGATAATACTGTTAGTACAACAGCAGGAAGTAATCTTGTTTTAACACCAGCATCTGGAAGAACTGTAAAAGTTGATTCTTCTGGAGCAATAATAATTCCTGTTGGTGATAATTCTTCTAGACCTGGTTCTGGTGTTGTAGAGAGTGGTGCTATTAGATTCAATACAGATAATGGTCAGTATGAAGGATATAGTGGAGCTACATCTTCTTGGTCTTCTCTTGGTGGTGTAAGAGACTTAGATGGAAATACTTACATTTTAGCAGAAGAAACTGTTGGTGCTAATGATAATAACTTATGGTTTATTAACGATAATGTTAATACTATGAGAGTGTCACCATCAGCTCTAGAATTTGTAAACGTGAAGAAGATGCGTTCACCAAGCGTATCTGCTCCTGCATATAGTGATTGGACTGCTAATACTCCAGTTCTTTTAAATGATTATCTTAAGTGGAAGAATAATTTATATAAAGTAACTACTGCTGGTACTACTGCTACAAGTGGTAATGAACCAACACATACAACTGGAACACAAGCGAATGGTACCGCACAATTAGAATTTTCACAATTAGCAGTTTCACCTCTTACTTTTGAAGATATTGAGGAAGTAAGAATAGGTCCTACAGGAAGTTTACCATTAGTTATTAGTGGTGATTTAAGACTTATTGATAATGTTGTCTCAACTGATGTTAATGATTTATTCTTAAGACCTAACTCTGGTAAAAAAGTAAATATTGATGCTGCTACATCTCTTGTAATTCCAAATGGAACCACTGCTGAAAGAGGAAGTTCAGAACAAGGATCTATCAGATTTAATACAACTGATGCTTTATTTGAAGGTTATGATGGAACTAACTGGGGTTCTCTTGGTGGAGTAAAAGATGTAGATCAAAATACTTATATTATTCCTGAGACTGCACCTGGTGCAAATGAAAACATCTTGTACTTCTATAATAATGGAAGTAACACAATGCAGTTAACTACAACTGCACTTGATTTCTATTCTGTAGATACAATTAGATCTATGACAAGTAGTCAGTTTGAGATTACTGCAAACTTGATGACATTTAATAATGCACAAACTACATTTGATAACTCTGCAGCAGACAAGACTTTCCTACATACTTCAAAGCAGTACTTTGATCTTGGTGTTTCTACAGGAATATATGTAGATCCAATTCTTAGATTAGATGATCAAGGTGATGTATATCTAAATACTGGTTTTGGAACTGGAAATTATAATGGTGTTAAAGTCTTCGATGGAGATTTGAAAGAATTTGAATTAGCAGACATCAAAATTTTATCTGAGGTAGTGACACTTGTTAAAGGTTCTTCTAATAATGGTGGATCTAACATATATGATACTGCTATTGCTAACGGAGCAAAGGTAGTTTTGATAGCAGAGGACACTGTAACTAATGAAAAAGAATTTATTGAATTTGGTGTTACCAATGACGGATCTAGCATATTCCATACTGAATATGGTAATCTAAGAACTGATTATCAAATTGTAGTTCCTACATTTGAATACACTGCTACAAATGAAGCAAGGTTAAATATAACATTAGGAGCAAATGTTCCTGCTACTAACACAGTAAAAATTACCTTTTCATCAACAATTACTAAGAAATAAAAAATGGCAACTACTCTAGACCAATTTGATTCAACTGGTGGTTTTTCTATTGCTAGAACCGCAGTCATTGACGAACTTAGAAATGGTAAAGATTTCAACACACTTGAAATAAAAAATTCACAATATGCTGATGGTAATACAACAACATATATTTTGAGAGGTGTTAATACAGCATCTCTAGCATTAGATGCTGTAGGAACACAAATTCCTATTAGTAATAATACTATGAATTTTGTGACTGGTCATGTCATCGCAGTTAATGATACTGGTGTTGTTTTTACAAACAAATTAGAAACAGCAGTGTATTGTGATGGTGCTGGCAACGTTTCTGTTATGTCTACAATGGAAACAGTTATAAAGGATGACATTCCCTCAGGTCAAACTTGGTCAATTGTTCCAGTTGGTGCTACAAATAGATTTTCTTACTCAACAGTTAGAGCTGGTACTACTGCTACAATCAAATGGGCAGTATCAACTACAGTTAATAGTTTAGCTTGGGTTTGATGATGCTAAATATAACTGAGGATAATACAGGTTCTGGGAGTTAAACTGCGACATGGCAATTCATATTAATTCCGATAAAGAGAAGTTTAGGGCGGATAAGCCCCGACTCATCGGTGACAGTGAACTTACTGTTAGAGGTGGGGTTGGTGCTGATGAAAAAGAAATACTAAGAACGCAGCTAGACTCAAATACAGGATTGCCCCGTGTTGGTATTAACAGAACGGGTCAAAGGGTTAATGATGTTCAAATTATTTCTGGTGGTTCTGGATATGTATCAGCACCAACTGTAACAATTGCTCCACCTACAAGTGGTGTTCAAGCACAAGGTTCTGCTTTTATTTTTAATGGTCAAGTTGTTTCAATTGCTATTAATGAACCAGGTACTGGATACTCTACTGCTCCATTAGTTACTCTATCAGGTGGTGGTGGTTCTGGTGCTTCTGTACAGGCAGTTCTTGATACTGTAGATTATGAACTTGATATTAATGGTGCTATTAGAACATCAACTTCTATCATTTCTGATACTGCGAGAATATTAAACCTCGACATTGATAACTTTGTTACTCCAAACGCAGCATTTAGAGCACCTTCTTTAAAAACTTTTGCAAATAATTCTGGAACCTTATGGTCACCTAATATTATTTTACAGGAAAATGCATACAGATATTTTGGACAGAATGTATATCAAGCATTAAACTCTGGTCAGACATCAAACCTTGCTCCTACACATACAGATGGTACTGCACTTAATGGTGAAGTTACATTTAAACATATTGGTTTCCGTGTTGTAGACTCTAATGCATATGGTTATTCAACAACACCAGAATCAGGAGAATTTCCTCGTTCTATCACACCTCTACTAGGTGATAGATCAGATAGAATTGCAACTACAGAATACGTTCTTAACCTAGCAACAAACGACGTTGGTGGTCGTATTTACGTTTCACAACAGATTGGTTCTGACCTTAACGATGGTAGATCTGCTGTTAACCCAGTTAGAAGTATTAAGAAGGCAGCACAATTAGCATGGTCAACACCTGGTGTTAAAGAAACACTTATTGTATCTGGTGGAGATTATGTAGAAGACAACCCAATATCACTACCTCCTGATGCGTCAGTTGTTGGAGATAACCTTCGTCTTGTTATTGTTCGTCCTGCCAATCCACAGAAACATATCTTCAAGTTTGGTGATAAAAACTATGTAATTGGTGTTACCTATAGAGATAAAATTGACTCTAATGGCGACCCAGTTGCTACTTGGGACTTTGCTATGGTCTTTGACGATAAGCAAAGAGTATTAATTGATAAAGAAGCAAATGGAGATTTTGGAACTTCTTGGCCGATAGGACATCAAATATTTGGTCCTGATCAATTTAGAGTTGGTTTCCAAAACAATACTGGTTTATCTACTCTTGTTTCGTCTTTACAAGTTGTTGGTGTTAACACTGGTGCTAGAGCAACTATTTTCAGTGTTAATTTCACTGCAACTACAGGTGCAAGTGCTTACATAGATGGTACGATTGATATTAAACTAGATAGTGGTTCTTTTGTTGAAGGTGAACAATTTAATTATGTTACATCAGTTCAAACTGGTGCTCAACAATCATTAACAACAACAGGTACAACTGCTGCTAATAAAATTACATATAGTACAGATCCTTCATCTGTAATTCCTCCATCAACATATGTTTATCTTTCAGATGTTGGAAACGCAACATTTACTCCTTCTGCTGGTTACTATCAAGTTTCATTAATAGCACCAAATGATGCTAACAATCCTACACTATGGGAAGTAACCTTTGTTCCTCTTTTAGGTGCTACTGGTTGGACTACTGTTGCATCAGCAACGATAGAAACATTTCTTGGAAATGCTCAGGTAGAAACATTAAACTCAAGTTCTCTTAAGTCAATTAGAGCTGAGGGTGAAGTTGTATCTGTTGACGAAGATTATACTACATCATTACCTATTTCTAGAATTGATTTCTCATTACAAGGAGATGTAAGTGTTGCTCAAGGTGGTTTCCAAAACGAACAATTTGGTAATGCAGAAGATTTAGGTGGTATTGTATTCTATACAAACGCATTAGTTGGTAGAAATAATACACACGAGTTTAAAGAAGGTCAAGAAATTTTAATTGAAGGACTTGCAACAAGTTCTCCAGACTTATCCATGTTAAATGGTAAGCAAAGAATTTATAAAGTATTAGAAGATGCGGATGGTCGTTGTAGAAGATTTGTAATTCCTAAAAAATTACCAGCATTAACAAGTGCTAATTATGATCCTGGTCAATTTGCTACTGTAAAATCATTTACAAAGTCAATTACATTATCACTTTTAAACTCTCCAAACAGTTTCCCATTATCTTCACCAGTAGATAGAAGATATCAAGATGCTTGCACATTTATAAGAAACAACAGAGAGTTTATTTCTGAAGAAGTTCTTGGCATGATCAATGCACAATTTGCTAGACTTCATTATTCTGTTTATGATATTGGTGCTGGTGGAGGAAATGATTTTAAAATATTCATTGGTCTTGCAGAACAAGAACATACTTATATCTCTGGTGGTACGGTAACATTTGGTGGAACCACTGTCAACGTAACTGATTTTGTTTACGATAATATTGTTACAGGTAATGCTACTGTTACAATTGCATCACCTATAGCAGGACTGGCAGAAGATGATACTATTAAATTAGAAAATCTTACATTATCTTGTGATGCTGGACAAAAAATATATCCTGCATATAGTGCACCTAGTGCTTCTGGTAGTGATGGTGATGTGCAATGTAAGCAAGATGTCATCCACTTCTTAAATGCTATTATAAGAGACTTAGAATTTGGAACAAACTTTAATATTATAGATGCTGCTAAAAAATATATTGTTGGTGAAAAGGTAACATATATTGAAGAAGAAATTATTGAGAACGTTCGTGCTATTGAATATGCTAGACAGTTAGCAATTTTGGCAATGAGAAACTGGAGAACTGAAAATGGAACTCCAAGTGATCCTATCTACGTACCAAAATATTCTAGTACAACAAGATATTTTGATGATACAGTTATCACAGCAACTGCAGGAACTCCTGCTTGTGCTAACGTAGCATCTGCTATTGATACTTTATCATTCTTATGGGTTGATGTTATTACCAACAACGCATCAGGAACATATCTAGACGCTGCATACTTAATTTCTAGAAATAAAAATCTTATTGCAGATCAAGCATTAATTGATACTGAAGCTGCTTATCCATTTTTACAATTAAATGATGTAAACCAAAGAAAATGTCGTAGAGATGTAAGAAAAGTATTAGACGGTTTAATTAGAGATTTAGTATTGGGTGGTAATGATGGTATTTTAACTGCTGCAGAAGAATATTTTACTGGTACTGCATTAACTGGTATTCAAGAGGCACAACGCCCCGCAACAATATATGCATTTGGAAGAGCAAAAACTTATGCTATTGCTTGTATGCGTAATTGGACAGATGGTAATACTATAGAAGTTACACCAACTGGTTCTACATATAATTCCACAACAGGTGAATTAACTGTCACATTCCCAAATCCTGTAATTGCAGTAAGTATTGGAGATAGAGTTGCATTTAAAGAAGATGCACTTAACTTCTCTTGTACATACAATGGTACAACAGCAAATCATCCTGGTCCTAATCAAACAGATCCATCATACGGAAAGAGTTTTAACGTATCAAATAAAGTAAGTAACGCAACTACAACAACAATTACATGTAATGTTGGTGGTGCTGGAGCTGCTGCTGGTATTGCACATACATTTGTAAGTGCTATAAGTGATGGTACAATTATAATTTACAACCCAACACAGTTAACATCAACTATTCCCAAATTTGAAGATTGGAATATTCTTCTTGATGCAAGTGCTGGTGCTGCAACAACAGTATTATCACCAACAAATGCAACTTATGATGGTGGAACTGGTCTATTAGAATTAACAGTTCCCTCAGGTCATGGAGTTACTACATCAAATACTGTTCGTATTGCAGAAAACTCAATAACAATGACTTGTGGAATGGACAGCAATGCTACTGAGCATAGTTATCCACAAATAGGTCAACCAGCATATGGTAATAATAGAAATGTTACTGCTGTATCTACAACTAGTATTACTGTTGATGTTGGTACTGCTGGTGCAAACACGTCATTTACTCCAACAAATGCAACTTATGATCCATCTAGTGGAGTATTAGTTTTAACTATTGGTTCTCATAATCTAAGTATAGATGAGGGTGTTGTTATTGCTAATGATTCTCTCACATTTACATGTGCGATGGATGGTAATCAAAGTCAGAAGACTTATCCTCGTGCATCTGTTGATTATGTTGCTGGAAGATCTACTCCAATCATAGCAACAGGAGCTGATACTATCAGTGTAAATGTTGGTGCTGCTGGTGCTAATAAGACATTTACTCCAACGAATGCAGTTTATGATCCTAATACAGGTGACATGATCTTGACTCTTGGTAATAACCATGGTTTAGGAGTTGGACGTGGTATTACTATTGCAGATAGTTCTCTCGTATTTACATGTGCTCAAGATAATAATCAAACAACTCATGCATATCCTCGTGCAACTGATCCTGCATCTGGAACTTCTAGAACAATTACTGCTGTAAGTGAGTCACAACATACAGTTTCAAATGCAACATATACACCTAGTACTGGTGTGATGGTAGTTACCAGTACTGGTCATGGATTTAGCGATGGTGATTACGTTAAATTTGATGATGATTCATTGACATTTACATGTTCTCTAGATGGTAATACAACAAATCATACTTACCCACGTGCTACAGATCGTGCTAGTGGAAGATGGTTAGTTATATCAAATAAAACAAATGATACATTTGAAGTTAATGTTGGTATTACTGCATTTGGAGGAACACATGCTTTTGTTAGTGCAACATCAAATGGTTTAAAGAGACAGACAGGAACAATTACTGTTAATGTCGGAACATCATCTAACGTAACTACTCATACATTCGTAAGTGCTGTTACTGATGCAATAGGATATTCTCCAAGCACAACTCATACATTTGTAAGTGCATCTACTGGTGCTGTTATTCATCAACCATCTGCTGCACATACATTCAAGAGAATGACTAGCAATTCTGTATCTGTATATGCTGCAGGAACTGCTCCTTTATGTGCTAACGTAGCAACATCCATTAATACAATTATGGGTCTGTTGGAAGATGTTTTAGATGGAACAATTTCTCCTGGTGCTACAGCAAGAACATATGGAACTTTATATGATCCTGCATTAATTTACTCATATCCAGATAACTTCTTATATGATCAGTTTAATAATAGAGTAACAATTCGTGGTGACTATGATGATTATCCAATCATTGAAGCATCTCCATATACACAGAACGCATCTGTTATATCCTTCTTAGGAGGTGGTGGTGCACTGGTTGATGGATCTAAAGTTAAACAACCCAACTGCCCATTTCCTGGTCTTGAAATAGACGGATCTGCATCATTCCCTAATCAGGGTAAGTCAATGGTTGCATCGGCATTTACGATTGTATCCTTTGGTGGTATTGGATATAAGGTTATCAATGATGGTTATACACAGTTAGTTTCTGTGTTTGTTATCTTCTGTCAAGATGGTGTTCTTGCTGAGTCAGGTGGTTATTGTTCTATAACAAACTCTGCTACTAACTTCGGTACATATGCATTAAGAGGAATTGGATATAGAGCAGAATGCTATTCATTTGACCAAGGTACAATTAGTAATGTATCATCTACACCTACAGGTAGAACAATTCTTACTGTTACAGGATTAGGTAGAGAACCATTAGAGCATTATGTTGGTAAAATTGATGGATATAAAAATACAAACGTAAACATAGAATACTTCATTGATGTCGTTGCTGGTGTTACTGTAGGTCCTCCATTCTCTGCACAGTTAACATTTGATGATGGTACTGGTGGTGCGATGGATCTTACTGATACTAATACTAACGCAGTAGTTTCTACAGGTGTTCTTCTTGGTAAATCAATCAAGTTACATAGACCATCTATCGTTAACTCCTCATCACATACTTGGGAATTTGCTGGATCTGGTACAAACTATCTTGCTTTACCTGAGAACGGTGGTACTAAGACAGAAGCATTTGAACAGGTTTCTGAACAATATGGTCGTGTATACGTTTCTGGTACTGACGAACTTGGAGACTTTAAGGTTGGTACATTTGCTAGAATTGAAAACAGAACTGGTAACATTACCTTTACTGGTACGGTTACAATTTCTGAAGTTGAATTCTTGAAGTTAAAAGGTGGTGACGTTGTTGTTACTGGTTTTGACGCATCTAACACATTGGGTGGTGCTAACTCTAGTGACTCCAAACTACCTACACAGAAAGCGGTTAGAGATTATATAACTAACAACTTAGGTCCTTACATAAACAAACCATATTCTACTAACGCTGTTCCTAGAGCACTAGTTGAATTGACAGATTCTGGTAAGATTTCTATTGACCAGATCCCTGCATTGAGACCATTCAGTGTATTTACTGTTGCCGATCAAGCAGCAAGAACTTCTCTAGAAGGTGCACTTGCTGGAGACATCGCTATTCAACAGGATACATCACAGTCATTTATCTTGAATAATGACTTAGAAAGTTTATTCTTAGGATTCCAACCAGATGCTGCATTAGCATTTACAATTGGAGATATTTTTGAAGGTAGTTTAACAACAGGTCGTATACAGTCAACAGAATACAGAAAGGGTGTTGTTTATCAAATCAATGTTAGTAACGGTGGTTCTGGTTATACCGTTCCTCCAACAATATCTTTCTCAGGTGGTAACCCAGAAGCTGGTGCAGTAGCAGCTGCTGCGACTTGTACGATTGCAAATGGAACAGTTGTTACTGTGACCATAATTGCATTTAATGGATTCTTAGGTGGTAAAGGATATACCTCTGCTCCAACAGTTACGTTCCAAGCTCCTCCAGGTGCGGGTACACAAGCACAGGGTAGTGCTTTAATTGAAAGTAGACTCTATGGTAATATCGTTAACAATATTAAGATAGAAGATACTGATACTATTAGTGATAGTACAACACCAAGTGCAAATACAGTTAACATTACTAGAACTATCAACACATCTTCATTTAATGTTAACAACTGGGTATCTCTATCATCTAACCAAATTGCTGCATCTGATATTACATCAGGTGTTATTGAAACAGATAGATTAGCGTCAGGTGGTGCTGCTAACTCATTCACATTCTTAAGAGGTGATCAGAACTTTGCATTAGCAGTTCAGTCAGTCAAGGGTGCTGAGACAAGGTACTTTGCTAAGTTAAATGCACAGTGCAACTCTGGTTCTAGTCAGATGCAATTTACTACAAACTCTGATGTTCTTATTGGACATGAAGTTAAACAAGGAATTGCTGGAGTTCAAGCAAACACAAATATTACTGGAGTTGTTACCGCTGCTGGTTTAACAACTGTATCTATTAACAACCCAGTTACTCAAACAATTCCTCTTGGAACAATTATTGAGTTTGAACGTGGTGGATCACCAATGACATTTGAATCTACCTTCACACAGGGTGGATTTATAGATGATGTTATTATTGCAAATGGTGGTACAGGATATACAAATGGACAATACTTTGATCTCTCGCTAAGTGGCGGAACTGGTACAGGTCTAAAAGCAAATATTGTTGTTGCTAATAACACAGTTACAGAAATGACTGTTACTGATGGTGGTGTTGGATACAACTCAGACTTCTCAATTACAGTTTCACCAACAGCAATTGGTGGCGGATCTAGTCTAGTATTGAATGCTAAAGTTTCTACAGTTAACAGACAGTATGCAAACGTCTCTATGGACGTTCAGAGAGTTTCTGATTTAACAATCTCTGCCGATCTATATGGTACAATTGGTGTTTCCAGATATAAGAAAGCACAGTTTAACATTGGTTTAGCGGGTAATGGTTCTGTAGAACTTAAGACAGGACCTGACAGTGGATTGGACGCTGACTTATTAGATGGTCAGCAAGGACAATATTATACTAGTGCAACTAACTTATTCTCAGGAACAGTTCCAGAAGACAGATTATCGGGAATATATCCTATTGACATTAGTGGAAATTCTGCTAATACAATTAGAGTGCAAACTGGTACTAACAACCCAACCTCAAATCCAGATCCAAATAGTTTTGTTGATGGTGTTATCTCTAACACAGTATTCAATAGTTCTAATGGATTAGGAACTGCATATCCTTCAGTTAACACAGGTATTGGAACTGGAACATCTACCAAGCATTTAGTTTTAAGTATAAGAAATGGTGCATCTGGTTTTGACGCATCATTCGGTGGTGTAAGACAACTTGCATTTGCTAACGATGATAACATGTATCTTCGTGGTTCTGGTAACGGAGTCAGCACA
>Ga0163179_10002194_pt1 | contig 13693 bp, 10 predicted proteins | sample AtlANTMetagenome_FD_109643 | JGI IMG/M metagenome (GOLD analysis project Ga0163179, IMG submission 109643) | Marine eukaryotic phytoplankton communities from the Atlantic Ocean - Atlantic ANT 2 Metagenome | ecosystem: Environmental > Aquatic > Marine > Oceanic | place: North Atlantic Ocean...
AATCTTATAAACGTAACAAATCCAAATAATATTGAAGTTGTGTTTAAGAAAAACCCAGAAACTAAGTTTGAGACAGTAGACGGTAATCTTATAAACGTAACAAATCCAAATAATATTGAAGTTGTGTTTAAGAAAGAAAAGAAGTCTGAGTTTAAAACAGTAAATGGTGCGTTGTTAAATATTACAAATCCAGATAAAGTTACTGTTGCTTACAAAGATTCTAAAAAAGATATTAGACAGGTTGACGGTAAATTAATTGATGTAACAAACCCAAGTAAGGTAGAAGTGCTATATTCTACACCGGATGTTAGATATTTCCAAAATAAAGGTCAAATTTGGGAAATTAAAGATGGAGCTTTAAATCAAACTTTTGGTGAAAAAGACAAAGACATTAGAAATATTGACAATGTTCTTGTTGATGTAAGTGATACTAATAATCCAAAAGTTTTATTTACAAAAAATAAAGATATTATTAGAGAGCATAAGGGACAACTTATTAGAATAGTAGAAAACCAAGACAACAGCATTGATGTAACTCCAATATTTGGAGAAAAAGATATTAAAACACAAACAATAGGTAGAACTGTTTTAGATTTAACCGACACAAAAAATCCTCAAGTTATTTGGTCAGATGAAAAAGAAGATATTAGAAATGTTAATAATAATTTAATAAAATTAAAAGATGATGGCGAATATGAAGTATTATACAGTGACCCATCTAGAGAACTAAAAGAAGTTAATGGTCAATTAATTGATGTAACTCCAAATCAAAGTGGTATGGTTGAACCAAAAATTATTTTTGGTTCTCCACCAAAAGATGGAGAAAATTGGTATATACCAAGCACTAAACAATTTGTTATTTCTTTTGATAAGGGCGACACCTTTGGAAGAGACAAATCTCAAATGCCCAATGAAGCTATTAAAGTTTCTTCAACAATAGCTTTTGAATCTGCTAAACAGGTAGCCTTATCAGCAGATGCAATAAAAGAAAGAAATTATTTATTTCCAAAAGGTAAATTTAATTCACAAAATTTTTATTCTATTAGGCAACCGGGTGCCTTAAATCAAGGAACCATTACTACTGCAATATCAGGTGGTCAGGTTAATTATACAAACTGAACAACTGTTAACACAAAACCTGTAACAGGTATAAATGCAAATCAAGTATCTGGGTTAGTAACAGCGGCAAGAACACCTTTTGCCGATGCCATGGAGGCTGCTGACAAAGGATTAGGAGCGCAATCCGGTCTTCTTGTTGCGTTTGATAAATATATTACAGGAACTATAGGGCTTGATGCCATGGTTGCACCGGAAGCGGCTTCTGCTAAACAAGTTTTACGTTCAATTATTGTATTGGGTCGTGCGGCTTTTGTTAATAACCCACGTTTTCCTGTTTATGAAATGGTGCAAGCTAGAGAATTATTTCCAGATCCAGATTTCTTTTTTGGTTCTGCTGCTGAAGGTAAAATTAAATTGCAAAAACTTAAAAAGCTGGCTGTTTCTCGTTTAGAAAATAATTTAATAGCAATAGAAAGTGGTCATGGTGGTAAGGATGATGTTTCTGCAATGGTTGCACAAAATATTGAAATTAAAAATTTACTTTATTTATTACAAACAGTACCTTACGGAACTGCTAGTAAAATACCAAAAAATAGATATACTTTTCAAACGGATGAATAATAAGTGATAGATGATTATAGAGCATACGAAAGAATAAAACCGTTATCTTTAACTCAAAAAGATTCAGAACTTTTACGAATAGATGCTAATGAGTTTAACATAAGCCCTGACAGTTTTGCTTCAAAAGCTTTAATTGATTCTTTGTATTTAAGACCTGGATATGAATATCATTTTGCAAAAAATGGTATTTTACCACAAGATAGTGAAGAAGCTTACGATAATATTAAAAACAGAACAGCTGATTATATTAAAAACAGACCTGATTTATGGGGCGAAGAAGGGGATTTTATAGCAGACAGTGATATATTATCTCATTTTAGTAATATAAAAACAGGTTCTTTAGAAACTTTCTTTGAACCTCTTGTAAGAGAAATAGGTAAACAAAGTGCGGGTGTTGCAACATCAATAGCTACAACCGCGGCCTCTGCTCCTTACGTAGTTCCTGCAACAGCTTTTGCTCCTTATTTAACAATTCCTAGTTTGGCAACTATTGGAATAGGTTCTTATTTTTTAGGTTATCAGGGTGCTGACACAGCAATAGATTATTTAGCTGGGCCAGATCCTGTAATTTTACCTTCAGATACATGGAAAAAAGTTACTGCGGAAACCTTAGGATCAGCTCCTTTTTCTATTGTTCCTTGGGCTTTAAGTTCAAATGTTAACTTGAACGGAGCTAACATTTTAAATAATTTGTATAAACAAGTTGAAAAAGCCAAACCAACAACAAGCACTGGTTCCATGAAAAATTATTACGATTTGATGGAGAAGTATAATGTTCGTCCGGTTGGAGGAGGGGACATTCTTGGCACTGGTGAGATAGCGGCAGAAGGTGCTTTGTCCTCTGTCAAAGGTTTTGCCGGAGGAGCAAAAAGTTTACAAGTAAACAGGGCTATTGAAAACATGCTTGGTACTCTGTCTACAACTTACAAAAATAATCCAAAAATAATGGCTCTTGCAGAAACTGCAGCTTTAACAGGTGCAGCAGGGTCAGCAGGATCTATTGAAAAATATTTTCCCGGAAACGCTTTTGTAAAAATTCCTGCAGAATTTGCAGGAGCTCTTAGTACGGAGGCCGCGGTTATTCGATTGCTTCCTGCAATGAAAAACATTGCTCAGAAAACATTACAAAAAGCAGGTGGTTTAGTAAATCGTCAAATGTCAACTGAGTTAAGACAATTAGATACTGTTGTTAAAATTGTTAAATTAATTGAAGCTGAAGGTGGCGATGTTAAAGACATTATTAACAAATTAGAATCTCAAGATGTCCAAGCTTTAATTAATCAAGCTAAATCATTGGCAAAGCAAAGAGGTGATGAAACAACTTTAAAAGAATTAGAACAATTTAAACCTACAGTAGCAAACATTGTTAATGACCCTGCCTTAAATGCTGTTTTCTTTTCTATATCTGAAAGAGGTTCAAAAAATTTAAAAGACTTTACTTCAGAACAAAATGATATAGCAAAAAATGCTTTGAAATCTTTAATTAATGTAATGAGACTAAGTGGCGATCCCGAACTTTACAAGCTGGCTTTGGCGGAAGAAAGAACAGTCATGTATTCTAGTATGCTAGAACAGTTACAAGCTCAAGTTAATGCAACTGTAACCGCTTTTGAAAAAGTTAGAGGAGAAGGGCCTGCTTTAAACAAGGAGCTTGGGGAAAAAATACAAACCGATCTTTCTAATTTTATTACAAAAACAACTGAATTAGAAAACAAATTATGGGACAGAGTTGAACAAATTGATTTATCAAACACAAAGTTTATTTACATTGATGAATCTGGAAAAGAACGTAATTCTACGATAACTTTAGCCAGTGGTGAAGAGATAGCCGTTCCAAACGTAGTAAGAACTTGGTTTAATTTAAAAAATAATAAAACCAAAGGTATTTTAAAAGATTTTAATAAATATGGATCTAGTGTTACGGCAGACATGGAGGATCTTTTACAAGATTTTTTACCATCAGACTTAGATTCAAATTTAGAGACTTCCGTTGCGCCAAGTATATTTACTAAAGAACTTGATGCTGAAACTAAAAAACTTGATTTGTTAAAATTAAGTGAACCTGACGGAGAGGAAAATTTTAAACTTTTTAGGTTAGCTATACAATCAAAAATACGCGAAGTAGAGGGTGTGCCGAAAGCCGAAGATTTTAGAAGAACGTCTTTTACTGTGTATCCTACCCAAAAAATATTAGAAGAATTTAAAAAAGATCAAGCTGGAGCAATGGTTAATGCTTTAGAAGATCACCTTGCTAACAACAAAAAATATTTAAAAGGAGCAGAGTTAAGTAAACTTAAAGCTGCTTTAAAATATGCCAAACAAGTAAGAAAAGTAATACAACTTAAAACGGCTAGTCAACCATCGCCTACTATGTTGCTTGAAACTAAAAGATTAGAAGATGAAAAAGTTAGAAGAACGGGTGGCGAAGAATCTGTAACAACTATTTCCGAATTAAATAGTGATACTTTAAAACAAATGAGAACAACTATTTTAAGGGCTTTAAAAGAAGCAAATTCAGCAGTAGACGGTTCAAAATCTAGAGGATGGTTACAAACTCTTAACAAAGCTATATTGGAAGATTATTCTAGTGTTCAAGGCGGAAATATTTTATACGACACAGCTCGTAATTTTACTTTTGCTAAAAACGAAGTAATAGGAAGAACTGTTTTAGGTGATCTTTTTGATGTTGATAGAAGAGGTGCAGAAAAAATTGATGCCGGTAGCATAGTAAACAAATTACTTACAGGTAAAAGTGATATTGTGGCTTATAGATTAGGTCAAATAGTACATGCTGGTAAATTATATAAAGCTGAAAATGAAGCTTTAATAATTAAAAATAAAAAGAAAGGCACTATACGAACTTATGATGAAGCCTCAAAATTAATTAACGATCAAGAAAAAGAATTTTTTGAAACTAATGATGTTAGTGTACGAGCTACAACAAATAATATTGTTCGCAATTTGCTTTACAATAATTTTGATCCTGAAAAAATAAAAGTTGATGGAGAAATAAAAAATTTAGAAAAACTTCCAAAATCTTTAAAGAAGTCTGATATTAACGCTTGGCGTGAAAAAAACTCAGGTATTTTAGAATTATTTCCAGAACTTGACAAAGATTTACAAAGTGCTGAAAAGGCAAATAATCTTCTCACAAGCATAATCGATAGCACTTCTGACTTTAATAAAAAATTAAAAAGTCAAAAAGTTTTAAATGAAATAATCGATATTGAAAACCCTGCTCAAACAATTGGTTTTGCTATAAATGATAAAAACCCAACAGAACAATTTGAAGAAATTTTTAGAATATTTAATGACTTAGATGAAGAAAAAATATTATCTTCAATGAAGCGAAAATATACAGATGCTGAGATAAATGAAATAAGGAACAATCAAGGTTTAAAAAATTATATTAATAATGCCTTACTTTCAACTGTTTTAGAATATTCTCAAGAAGGAGCGGGGGGTATTTCTGATTTTAGCGCAGTTCGTTTAGCAAAAACATTATATGAGCCCATACCAAATATGATCAAGCCCTCTAGCAGCATGATGATTGGAGCGGCTCCAATGGGTATGCCTGCAATTAATCAAAATATTTTACTTGATAGTCAAAGAGTAAAACAATTGGGAGGACCAACATTAATGGGTATGTTGGTCAAACAAGGTATTGTTAAACCAGACGCTTCCAAAAGATATAAAACTTTATTAGATAAATTAGCTGGAATAGAAAACGCTATTTTACAAAACGAATTAACGCAAGAGTTAATAGAAGAAACAGGAGCAGCGGCTGACTTAGGTATAAGTTTATTTGGGTCTTGGGGAGCTAGACAACTTCAAGGTTTATTGCCGGGTCAGCAAGGTAGTGAAAGTTTAATTATTGCCGCAGCTGGAGCTAGAGCAGCAAGAAGAATATTTGATAAAATTCCAAAAAACTTTCAACTAGACGTAATGACAGAAGTTATGGAAGATCCTATATTATTTGCAAACCTATTAAGACAAGCCCAAAACAAACAAGATGAAAAAGGTATTGCTTTAGGTATAGAGAAAATATTACAAAACGCTGGTATAATCCCCACGCGACCTTTGCCTTGGATTGTAAGGGAAGTTTCTTCAGAAATAGATCAAGAAGAAGATACGTCAGAACCGGGATTTATAACAGGTGATGTTTCAAAAGTATCTCCTTCTAGACTTCCTTTGCCACCCGCGCCCCAAGGGCCACCACCCGAAGTTATTAGTCCGTCTTTAGCATCTGCTTCACCAATACAACCAATAGCAGGGCCAAACGTAAACCAGAACCAAAGGGCAAAACTAGCCGCAGCTTTTCCTTTTGATATAACATCTGATATTGAACGCATGAAACAGGCAGGCATTAGATCATTAATGGGGTAATTATGGAAAAAAACTTTGATGAATGTTTAAAAATGTTACTTGTGCACGAGGGAGGTTGGAGTAAACATCCAAAAGATCCTGGTGGCAGCACAATGAAAGGTGTGACTAAAAAAGTATATGAAGAATACTTGGGTCGTGAATGCACTGATGATGAACTTTTAACAATAGAAGATGAAGAAGTTGCTGATATATATAGAGGACGTTACTGGGATAAGATAAGAGGTGATGATTTACCGGACGGCGTAGACTGGGCTGTGTTTGACTGGGCTGTAAACAGCGGACCTTCAAGAGCAGCCAAAGCTTTACAACGCTGTGTAGGCGCAACAATTGACGGGGTTATCGGGCCAAAGACCGTGGGTCACGTAACAGATATACCGGCAGAGAAGACAGTTGAATTTCTTGCATCTGAGCGAGAAAAGTTTTATCGTTCACTTAATACCTTTGATACTTTTGGCAAAGGTTGGTTAAGACGTAACGAAGAAACCAGAGAGAAGGCAGTTAAAATGGCTATGAAGGAAAAAGACAATGGCTGAATTTGATGGAGTAAATGTTCCCGAAGGTATTGCCTCTCTTTTGCGTGAAGATAAAGAAAGAGAGAAGAGATTTAATACAGATCCAGATTTTCCTGTAGAAACCAATCGTGCAATGATTTTATACAATGCCAAAGGCGAAGGAACTTTTGTAAAAGGTGAAAGTCAAATATTAGAAGCTATAAAAAATGGTTATTTTTACACCGCGTCTACCGTTCCAGACGTAACTCCAACAAAAGATTTTGGAGAAAAAATTTATGAAAGTGGTTTTTTTGAACGCCCTATAAAAAATATGGCAGAAGCCATAGAACAAACTAAAAATGAAGAAAGAAGCAGGGCTATGAATTTTGAAAACTATGATCCCGTTGTTGGAAGTGCAAGCGGTTATGAATTTTTTAATTCTCCACGATATTTAACCCGACCTTTCGGCCTTTCACAAATTGGTCCAATGGATACAGTTAGACGATATAACCCTGAAAAAGATGAAATGCTACCAAAATCAAGACCTACCATGTCTGAAATATTAATGGAACAAGGAGAATAAAATGAACGAAGAACTTAAAGAAATACTTGCGGGTATGACGGGTGGTGGCGGAATAGGTTCACTTTCTAGAGGTCCGGGAATGGCACAAGCTGGGGATTTTTATGGAGTAAGAGAACCGTCAGACAGTATGATGATTGAACAGGGTGTTATGCCTGACATGTCGCAGCTTGAAGGTTTAACTGGTTTTGAAAAATTACAACAAATGCAAAACATGGGTATGATTAAACCCGGTGTAGACATTTATGACGATTCTATGGTCTATAACCCTCAAAGGGAACAAGACATGAACATGATGATGTTTGAAAAAATGAACAGAGACATTCGCAAAATTGATGATAAATTAATTGATATTACTGATCCAGATAATCCAAGAATAATATATGCTCCGGAAGATGAACGTGACATAAAAGTTTTACAAGATGGAACGATAGTTGATATTACTGATCCAAGTAATCCAAAAATAGTATTTTCACCAAGAGAGGCTCAATAAAAAATGCCCGTAACAATTAGTGGTGGTAAATTTGGTTCTACATTAAGCTCAGATCCCGACACACGGGATGACCAGACAGCCATTGCTAAAGCTGACCTTAACAAATTAAAAAATCAAATAGCCGCCGGAGAACTTAGAAAAGGTTCTAAGGATGTTATGAAAGAGCTTAACCGTCTTGAAAAGATGGGCATTGCTACTTTTGGAACAGGCTTACGCGGTTTAGACACAGCGGGTAGCGGTGATAAACCCTACACAAGACAGCAGTACCAACGCCTTGTTAATGCTTTGTACGATCCATCACAAAGAAATTTTGATCAAGATACTATCTATCCTAATGAGTTTGCCGCAACTCAACAAAAATTAACCGCAGCAGATTATGAAGACTATCTCAAAGGACGCGATGCGCGATTAAAAGATACTTTATTGGGTAAAGGTATTGGAGCGTTACAGGGAATGTTTAATCCTATTGGTTCGGGTATTAAAGCTGCACAGGACTATTTAGGTGGCATCATGCCTTTTCTTCAAAGACAAAATCCAACTTACTATAGTTATTTGCAAAAAGGTTTAGCTCCACAAAATGATCAACAAATACCACTTATGCTTGCCGGTATAGGATCACTGCCTGTTAATGAAACAGAACCTGTAGACAGTTCTACTGTCATGTCTGACTTTGCATTAACACCCAATGAGGTTGCCTTTAACAACCCAACTGTGGCCGGCTCCGATATAATTAATTCTAATCAGTTATATCCAATGTTAAACTATCCAACTTTCAATACTCTCACCTAACACCTGACCTGCAATATCAATCTTGTCGCGTAAAGCATTGATTATCTTCTCATCTATAGTTCCAGGTGATATCAGATCAATATATGTTACATTTTTCTTCTGTCCAATACGATGCGCCCTGTCTTCGCTTTGCAATCGTATTTCCAGATCATAACTGTTAGAATAATAGATCACGGTGCTCGCGGCTGTAAGCGTCAAGCCAAAACCACCTGTACGCGGTTGACCAATAAAAAACCGTGTTGTTTCATCTTCTTGAAAGTTCTTAACAATCTGTTGTCGTTCTTCCTGTGGTGTTTGACCATAATAGGTAACAACGGACTGTTCACCAAATTCTTTGGCCAACGCATCACGGATCGCGGTTATGTCATGTACAAAAGAAGCCCATATAATAACTTTGCCACTTGTTTCATTTAATATGTCAACCAGTTCTGTTATACGATTAGAGCTTATACTGCGGATTGTTTCATCGTCATCCTTGATAAACCCGCAACATATCTGTTGTAGACGCATAATCTGTGTCAGCACACTGGATGTAGTAGACAGCATGCCATCCTGAAACAAGGTCAGGGCAAGTTTTTTCATCTCGCCATAATGTTTTTTCTGGTCATCTGTCAAAGGTACATTACGTCTTACAAATATTTTATCTGGTAAATCAAGACAGTCCTTCTTCAGTACACGGCTACTAAATGCTTCTATCTTTTCATTAAGCTCATCTAATCTCTGGTAACCGGCTATCTCCTGAAAAGACCGATGTCCCATTGTTCTACGTTTGACCACGGCATACCGGCCTTGAAAGGCATAGTAACTGGCAAAACCAAGTAACTTGTCTGACAGGAAAGCAACTTGAGAAAACAAATCCATAGGTGACTTTGTAACAGGAGATCCTGTCAGGATACGTTTATAGCTACAAAGCTGACCCAAACTAACAACATTCCTTGTACGCAGGGCCTTTCTATTCTTGATGGTTGTCGATTCGTCTACCACCATCATACTGTTGGGGTATTTACGAAACAGCCATTTAGCCGTCTCAGAGCCCTTCTCTGTAGATAAAGCTTCTATGTTCATTACAAACAGTTTTAGGTGCCCTGTAGCCTCCACAAAGTCCAAGAACTCTTTCTTGTAAGTCTGTGTAATGTTAGATTGCCAACGCAACACGATGCTTTTTATATGGTCTGGTAAATGCTGTGGTATTTCTTTATACACCCAGTTATCGTAAACACCTTTAGGTGCTATAATAAAAGCAGCTTCTATCTTTTTGCTTTGATACAGATAACCAATAGTATCGATTGCAACCTTTGTTTTGCCTGTCCCCATCTCCATAAACAGTGCAAAGTTTTGTTTGTCTTTTGACTGGTTAAAAACTTTTAATTGGTGGTCATATGGTTTTGTTTTAAATTTATACATTTTTTTCTCTTTAGTTCTTGACAATGCGATTGTATAGGATTAAATAAGAAAAATCAAGAGTAGAAATACTTTTTAACAACGGACGGAGGACCACGATGCAAGATGATATAGCATCCCTTATGGAAAGTGATGTTGCTGAAAAAGCTTCCTCATCTCTAATTGTTGGAGATGTGCAACTCAAACAGGCCGCAAATCTTGCGGCTATGATTAAAACTGAAACAGAACATGTAAAGGTTTTAGAAGAAAACTTAAAAGAGTGTAAGAAGAACCTTATGAAGTTAACCGATGAGGACTTACCTCAACTTCTAACCGAACTTGGTATGTCCAGTTTTAAGATGGCTGATGGTTCATCAGTCGAGATCAAGAAAACTTATGGAGCTTCCATTCCTGTAGATAATCGTATACAGGCTTTCCAATGGTTACGCGATAATGGCTTTGGCGATATTGTCAAAAATGTTGTTGCCTGTAACTTTGGCATGGGTGAAGACAACCAAGCAGATAGTTTTTTTGAAATGGCAAAAGACAAAGGTTTTGTGCCAGATAAGAAGACTGAGGTTCATTCCTCAACTCTACGGGCTTTTGTAAAAGAGCGTGTAGAAAATGGAGATGAGTTCCCAATGGATTTATTTGGGGCTTTTATTGGTCAACGAGCTGTAATTAAAGGAGGAAAATAATGGCAAATGCAGTAAAGACTAAGAGCGACACGAAAGTTGCTACACTAGATATGGATATGTTTGAGCAAGATGCGGGTGCGGGATTAAGTAATCTTGGTACTGAGGATTTAGCTCTACCTTTCCTAAAGGTATTGTCAAAGCAAAGTGATGAGCTTGATGATATAGATGGCGCAAAAGCCGGTGACATTTTAAATACTGTTACCAATACTTTGTACAAGGGTAAAATTAATGTGGTGCCCTGTGCGTACCAAAGGCGTTTTATTCAATGGCAACCAAGAGGTAGCGGATCAGGTGCACCTGTCGGTATCTATAAGCCTACGGATGATATGCCGGAAACAAGCCGTTCTTCTGAAGATAACAAAGAATATCTTACAGATGGTAGCGGAGACTATATTGAACAAACCTGTCAATGGTATGTCAAGGTAGTTGAAGAAGATGGTACTGCGTCAAATGCATTGATTGCTATGAAGTCAACACAACTTAAAAAATCCCGTAAGTGGATGTCTATGATTATGTCCAGACAAATGACTGGTAAAAACGGACCTTTCACGCCACCTATGTATTCACACGTTTACTCTCTCACAACGCATGCTGAAGAGAATAGCAAAGGTAAATGGCATGGATGGGAAATGTCTTTGGAAAAGCAAGTTGGGGATATTAATCTTTATAACTCAGCAAAAACATTTGCTGAGTCGGTTGATAAAGGTGATGTCAACGTCAAACACACTCAAGACGGCGAAGGTCAAAACGAAAATATTCCTTTTTAACTTTGCTTAACTGTGGCGGGGCAACCCGCCACTTTTTTTGGGTGTATAAATGTCAATAAAAAAGTTTGCCACAATCTTTGATGGCTTGGAAGAAGCCTTTGGTACGTTTGAAATACAAAAGCAAAACGCCAGTGGAAAGAGCATGGGTCAGGCAAGGATTGTTAGAGAAGAAAGAACCAGTGATAATTGGAAGGGTCACCTAAGTGGTAAAGGTGATTCTGTTGGTATTATTCCTATTAATGCTGAGAATAAATGTAAATGGGGTTGCATCGATATAGATCAATATAATTTAGATCATAAGAACCTTATTTCAAAGATTAGAGATTTAAAGCTACCTTTGGTAGTTTGTCGCTCCAAGTCAGGCGGTGGCCATGTGTTTTTATTCTGCAAAGAATGGATGCCGGCTAAAGAGTTACAGCAAGTTTTAAAGCATCTTGCTTCTGCACTTGGCTACAGCGATTGTGAAATATTTCCAAAACAGGTCAAGTTGCAATTGGATCGTGGGGATGTAGGTAATTTTTTAAACATGCCCTACTACAACGCTGAGAGTGGCTTACGCTACGCTATCAAAGATGATGGATCTGCGGCTACGCTCAAAGAGTTTTTTGCCCTGTATGATAAATATGTTCAGACAAAAGAACAGATACTTGCTTTAGAAGTTGATAAAACCAAGTCGATGCCGGCACCGGATGGGCCACCATGTATACAGCATCTTTGCACACAGGGCTTTCCGGAAGGGACACGGAACAACGGCCTTTTTAACTGTGGTGTTTATCTTCGTAAAGCTTTTCCGGATAACTATGAGACAGAACTACTTAGCTACAACATGAAATACATGAGCCCACCTTTACCACTTAACGAGGTAAATATTATAGCTAAACAATTAAACCGCAAAGATTATGCATATAAATGCACCGATGCACCGATAAAAGATTTTTGTAATAAAGAATTATGCAAGACAAGAAAGTTTGGGGTAGGCAACTCTGCCAACCAAGCCACCCTTGCCAATCTTCGTAAATACGCTTCTACACCGCCTATATGGTTTATGGATGTAAATGGTGAGCCGTTGGAGCTTGACACAGATAGTCTGCTTAATCAGAACGCTTTTCAGAAATCATGTGTAGAACAGCTAAACTTTTTACCACCTACCGGCTCCAAGCCTATGTGGGAGAACCGCATGAATGCTTTGTTGCAGAATATGACAGAGACAGAAGGTAGTGTTATAGAAACCTCTACCGATAGTTCTATTGATGGAGCCTTCTACGAATACTTGGAGGACTTCTGTCGTAACATGCAGACAGCACAGGACAAGGAAGAAATACTACTACGCCGTCCATGGACAGATGAAGAGCAGAACCTGACTTACTTTCGTCTTCGTGACTTTGAAAACTTTCTCAAGCGTAATCGTTTCTTTGATTTTAAAACACATAAGATAGCCCAACGCCTACGGGACATAAACGGCGAAGCACAAGTATTAAGAATAAAAGGACGTTTGGTGCGTGTATGGGTCATACCCGCATTTGACAAAACTGTAACCGATTTAGATCCACCTGATTTTAGTGATGGGGAGGCCCCGTTTTAATGTTTAGAATATTTGGACCACCAGGGACTGGTAAGACTACAACGCTATTGAACATGGTAGAGAAGCAGATGGAAGACGGCATACTACCCAGTCAGATTGCTTTCTTGGCCTTTACACGAAAAGCTGCGAAAGAAGCAAGGGAACGTGCATCGAAACGATTTAAGCTTAATATGGATAAAGACCTGTTTTATTTTAAAACGCTTCATAGCTTTGCCTTTGCCATGTCCGACATACAATCGACACAGCTTATGAAAAACGATCACATGGACGATCTCAGTAGTATCATAAAGTTTAATCTTAGAGGTTCTCAAAATGGGAGTTTTGATGACACACCGACTGTTAGCGAAAATCCTATCATGCGTATCATACAGTTAAGCCGGTTACTGAGAGAGCCTTTGGAAAAAACTTACCGGCGTGTATCTTTCTCAGATGACTTTACACCTTTTATAGAGGTAGACTATATAGCTAAGTGCTATCGTAAGTATAAGAAACAGCGATATCTGTTTGACTACACCGATATACTGGAGCGGTTTGTTGAGAAGGAAGGCTCTTTCTGTCCTAACTTTAAGGTCTGTTACATAGACGAAGCACAGGACTTGTCGCCTCTGCAATGGGAAATGATAGAGTTTATTAATAAACGCTCTGATAAAATGTATCTTGCCGGTGATGATGACCAAGCTATCTATCGATGGGCGGGTGCTTCTGTTGAATCGTTTATATCGATGCAAGGTGTATCCGATCATTTGTTACGTTCCTATCGTGTCCCTAAATCAGTACACCGCGTAGCTGACAGGATAGTCCGGCGTATAAAAAACAGACGCTCCAAGCTTTACACACCAAAGGAAGG
>Ga0163179_10002195_pt1 | contig 13687 bp, 9 predicted proteins | sample AtlANTMetagenome_FD_109643 | JGI IMG/M metagenome (GOLD analysis project Ga0163179, IMG submission 109643) | Marine eukaryotic phytoplankton communities from the Atlantic Ocean - Atlantic ANT 2 Metagenome | ecosystem: Environmental > Aquatic > Marine > Oceanic | place: North Atlantic Ocean...
TACATTGAGCAAGACCATGATACCGGGACAACTACAAACGCACCGCTTCGAGATCTTGGTGGTGAAAAAGGAAATCAACGCGCAGCGAGAGATCGTCTTTAAAGCCGAGCCGTTGGCATTCGAGAAAGGAGACTTCTACATGCTCTCGGTCCTATTTACGAAGCAAATATAATAAATGTGGGACACCAGCGTAGAGCGTCTGCTACAAAAGTACTGTGATGAAGCCAAGACGCGCGAATGCCTTCACCGGAAAGCATACTATCGTTACAAGACGTGGACAACACTCTTCCAATTGCCCGTGATCATATTGAGCGCGGTGGCTGGTTCAGCGACCTTCTTGAGCAAAGGCTACCCAGACGTCGAAGAGGCAATCACCAACTGCACGGCTGGAATATCAATACTCGTGACCATTATCAGCGCAGTCGGGTCGTATTTGAAGCTGGGTGAGACCAAGTCGAAGCACGAGGCTGCGGAGATCGCGTGGCAGAACTTCTACAATGGAATCAAACACCAACTGAACCTTCGACAGGACCTTCGAGAGGAAGCCGAACCCTACATTGGCGAGATCAAAACGAACTATGACCGACTATTCGAGATCAGTCCCATTTGCAACCAGAAGCTCATGTCGAAGGTGAAGAGCTCCATCAAGAGCAAAGCCACAGAAGAGTTCCAAATACCGAATTACATGAATGGCTGGGAACACACACACGTCTACCATGAAGAACCCGCTGTCGAACCCTCCGTCGAGTTCCTCGACAATTCCGAATGAGAGCATTTCTCCACTATAATAATAAATGGCATCTCACGAGAAAATGAAGACCCGCTACAAAGACTTCTATAAGAAGATGCACAAAGTGTCACCCAACGTTACAGAACAGACACTCTACGTCTACCTTCGAAATGTGACACGTCTGTACAAACTGACACACGAAACGGACACGGTTCCCGCAACGGGCGCGTGGTTGTCGGAGAAGAAGCTGTATGACACGTTCGACAAGCTTGACCTCTCAAAGCGTCGCTTATTGAGTGTGGCTGCTGTGAAAGCCGCGAAGGCATACGGGGTCAAGGATGAGGAGTGGCAGAAGCGGTTGGCAAAGGCTTCCGATGCGTACGACAAGCACCGCGTCAAGCGCAAGATCACAGAAAAGGAGAAGTCGAAGTGGCCTGACTCTCTGGATGCACTGCACAAAGCAGCCAAACAGCAGAAGATAATCTCCCGCCGGTCACTCAACCGCAAGACGAAGACACTGAAGGACCTTCTCGAGATTCAGAAGTGGGTGATTCTTGTATTGTATGCCAACCATCCGATCCGCCTGGACTTTGCAGACGTTCACCTCGGTAAACCCGAAGCCGGCAAGCAACTCAACTACCTACACAGGGACAAACGAAAGCCCTGGACGTTAACGCTTCGAAAGTATAAGACTGCCAAGTACCGAGGCGAAACTGTCATTCTCATGAAGCGACAGGCGTCGATGGCACTCAGCATGTTCGTGCCACTTGTGAAAGAGCTCACCGAGCACGGCAAACTCTTGACAAACACAAGAGGACAAGCCTTATCTCGAAATGCACTGTCGAAGCTGCTTACGAAGCTCACGAAATACCACCTCGGTAAGAAGGGCTTCAGTGCAGGTCTTAACCGAGTACTGTTCAGCACCAAGAACAAAGAGGTGCTAGAGAAAGCGTCTGAAATTACCCAAGGCATGCAACACAATCTAAAGCAATCTCTCCGGTATAGTAGAAAATGATACTACGATTTAGGAACCTTCGCGATCTTGTTCGGTACCGACGCAGGTTTGACTTCGAGGCGACCAGGGCGTCTCCCGAAGTTTACGATACCCCATGGCGCATAAAGAACTACTATGACTACATCGCCACTCTACGGAATGCTCGCTCGTCGTCGCGGCGTTTGCGTTCAAGCGCACGCGCACCACCATCCGACGGGACGCGCACCGTGTAGTCACTGCGATCGAATGTATAAATGGGGTCGCCAGTGTCGATTGTCTTCAATGCATTATTGGCTCGTATTTTGTTGTTGGTGGCAAAGTATTCGGGATCACGTCGCAACATCAGCTTCTTCTCGGTGGGAATGGTACCCTTTTCCCAGTAGCCAGCGGTGTGGATAAGAGGCCAGGGTATCGGCAGACTGTAGCCAAGGTCCCCGAAGAAGGGTTCGCTCTGGGTAACTCGAAATTCGGGCGTGTCGAACCCGGGTTGGGTCATTCCACGCGTCCCTTCGAGGACCATTTTTTTGGTTTATAATGTATTAAAGAAAAAAGGATGAACGAAGTCACTACCGTCCGACCCGCGGAGCTGTCGATCACACCGCTGTTCCAGAGTTCCGTGTCTGAGTCTCCGGTCAACATCTTCCGACAGAAGATCACCAGTCAGTCGGCAGATGCGAAGCGCATGTCCTGGGTGTGGAGGTCCCCTGGCGCGAAGCTTCTCCTGTCCCCGAAGATTGTGCTGGAATTCGATGTCGATGTCACGATTCCGTGCAAGTGGTCCAAGGCTCTCAACATATCGTCGATCAGTCTTGCGAACGATCTCGGTATTGCGAACGCCCATGCCACATTTGCGTTAGCGGGAGATGAAACTCGCACCGACTCCGATGGTCCCGCGGTTGCGTTCGGTGAAGGTAACGCCGTCATGAACTGTGTGGAGAGTATTCAATACACGATCAATGGATGTTCCGTGTCTCACGCGAACTGGGACCTTTTCAAACGTTCGCTGGATACCTGTGATATTCCCTCGGACATTGCCCAGCGGTGCTTCTCGAAATGTGGTGGTGCTTTCAACCGCTACGATGAGGTCGCCACAAGTGGATGCGTCTCTGCGTTCAGGGTTGCCAACCAGGCTGCGAGTGGACAGACATCCGTTGCCGGTATGACCACCGACTCCGGAACCTCTCTGCGACTCCGCAACTTCGCTGACGGTGTCATTGCCGCAGCGAACCATGCCAATGGTGCCAACAGCGGAAAGGTGGTCACAGTCAAGGTCCTGTGCCCCCTCGACGGTGCTGTGTTCAACCAAGTGTATGGTGAAGCCGGTGTCTCGCGAACGTCGATCTACCCGAAGCTGGCTTTGGCGATCCCGAACGCCAACAGCGTCTCCATTACCATCCTATTCAAGGAGCTCGAGAAGTCTCTCATTCGACGCCTTGGGCGGATATTCTCCACTGCTGGTGCCATGAACGGAGCCGTTCAGCGATCCGATGTTCCGTTCAGTGTTGCGTTTAAGGGACGCGAGGCGTACCTGCACACCAAATACCTCCGCCTGCAGGCATTCCGCGCATACCCGGACGCCTCAAGTCTTGCCTGCATGCGAACTCAAGTGTACCAGCAACCGATGGTGGTAAGTGCCAACCATGGTCTTATCGCTGATGCGGGTGCCGAAAAATACATTGGTGAAGATGGTTTCACCGGTCCTTACTTGCTCCCGTCCGGTCCGGACTTCGGTACCCCAGCAAATGCTGTCTCGACCGCGTATATGCCGTCGGAGAGTCTTCGTATTTGGGAATGTGAGTTCCAGAACTGCCAGTTCGCGCAGCCGCCCTCGTACCTGTTCTTCTGTGCGCAGAAAATGTTCGACCAAATGTCGTACTTGAACCCGTCTGGAGTTGTCGATGTCACGAATCTCGCGGCGAATTTAGGAGCTGGACCGGCAATTGCGAACAACGTGAACACCAACAGCACAGCCCTCGGTGTACGATCCTCTTACAGGAGCGTGATCCAGAACCAGGACGCGAACCTCTCGATCATCCGCCTGAAGCTCATCGTGCAGAGCAGTGTCGGTACCTTCGAGACGTCCTCGGACAAGTTCCCGTACCTCGTCGACCAGTTGCAGCTCTTCGAGATTCACAAGAGGAACTGTTGCCAGGATTACCTCAAGGAGGCTGGAATGGATGCCTGGAACCGCAAGGCGTGCTGCCTCAAGCTTGCCACCTCCGACTACCTTCACGGTCTCGGAACTTCATACGGTACCGCGTTCCCGATCACCATCAGTGCCACAGTGTACTTCCAGAACCGCTCTACTCTTCTCACGGGACTCAAGTACAGCGACCCTCGCGGAGCCGGTCCCATTACCTTCGCCGAGCCGATTGCCGCCAAGGCTGTCATGGTCGGTATTTTCGACAAGCAAGTCCTCCAGGTGGCGTCTGCCTCTGCGGTTCTGTCTGCCCAGAACTTCACTGCCGCTACCACGAGCAGCCTGATCTCGAGACGTTCATAAATTCGAATGTCTTAGTAAAGAAGCAATGGATCCGCTCACCGAATACCATCCTCACAACCAGCAATACGAGCAACACGTCCACAACCCTCAACTTCTACAGGGACTTGCGTCGCACGCGCTTCGCAATATCCCCCATCATGAGCATGTGCTGAAAACAATAACACCAGTCCCGAGCTTTGTCACCCAATTCAAACCCCAACCGTACACCGACTCTGGAAAGATCCAAATGATGCACAATTAAAAAACGCAGTTCAGTCAGTTCAGTATAAGTTATGGGTAGAAGATACTACTACGAGAATGGAATTTACGCGTCGCAAAAGCCGGAGAATATAGACCCTGTCCCTTGGCGCCACAGATATGAGGGAGAATATAAGCAGGGTGCATGGCAAAAGCCATACCCACGACACTTCAGTGAATTCTACGTCGACCCGTGGGGCAATGTGTTGCATAACCCAGGTCCTCCCAGAGGAAAGTCGTTAAGGCTCTGCGACAGAGTTCGTGGTGGCTACAAAGTGATGACGTTCTTCCAGGATATGAAGTACCTGCACGTGTCTCAACACATCATGATCGCAAGGTGCTTTGTGTTCAACCCCCGACCCGACTTGTTCGACCTTGTCGATCATATTGATCGCGACAAACACAACAATGTCTACACCAACTTGCGGTGGGTAAACACACATCTCAACCGTTTGAATGTGATCGATAAGACTAAGGTAAAGCCGAAGTCGAATGGCATGTATTATTGCCGGATGTGCTTCTGTAGAAAGACCTGGACGTTGGGGTGGAGGAAGACAGTCGAAGAATACAATGCAACGAAGACCAACGTACGATTTCAGTTGTTCGACTTGCTGTATGATTACCATACACGCCCGATGACCTATGCGGTGCCCGAGAGATGGATCCTCACAAGAGACGAAAGAGTCATCACGTGCCCGGAACCGTCTGAGGATGATTAGCAGACTGGTATTCCTGCGTTGCTTTCGCGAAGTCAAGTTGAGTGTGTTCCACACCAGAGACACTGTGCACAACCTCTCGATTGTGGTTGTATTGGTGGTCGACGGTGAGGTCGTTTTGCAACACGATGTGACCTGCCGAGTTGTATGCAAAGTTGGGCATATTACTGTTTGTTATGTTATGTATTTGGTCGTGACTTAACCCGTTGTGGTAAATCGTCTTCAACTCATTGTGCGCAACATCGAGGTAGTTTAGTACACCCGGGGCTCTGACCGCAGTCTCTACCCGTTCAAGGTTCCTCATCATTTCGTAGTTGGAAGAGTACTTGTCGATAAGTGCGGCGTATTTCTCCGTACCTCCGTGCAGCTTCGAAAGGTTCGGCTGTAACCACTCAGGCACAACTCGGTCATGTTGCCAATCAAAGTTACCAAGAGCGTAGTTCTCGTATATCTCTGGCATCGAAAGCCCCAATTCCTTCTCAAGTGCGTGGAAACCGCCTGTCTCCACGGTGTGGCGCATGGATTCTGCGGTGCCTGGGAAGACATCTTCCTGCACGTGCCCTGTGTTGGCATTGACACCCTGGTTGTCATCGAGGGTTGGTGTCACCCAGGGATCGAGGAATGAGTCTCCAGGATCCTGGAATCCCCAGTCCTGGTCTGGTGCCACAGGATCAGCAGGATCATCGACAGGAGGATCATCGACCTTGTCATCATACATGTCACCGTACAATGCCTCGTTGTCAGGATTGTACATGTCAGCAAGCTGGTTCTCTTCCGGTTCCTCTTCCGGTTCCTCTGGTGTCTCTTCTGTGGGTCCCCCGAAGAAGTTGATGAGATACTTCTGGTACTCTTCGTCAGTCATTCCACCGTCGGTTTTTATGGTTTCGTTCTCAGCATACTCATCAATTGCACGTTCCCAGTTCGTCTTCAGCTGCCCCTTGGGTCCGGACTTGGGTCTGTACCCGGGGTCGCGTTCTTGCAGCCCGGCGTGCCATGCAGCTTTCGGGTCCCACTTGGGTTGCTTCGGGTTGTCCCTGGTGTGGATTCGTCCACGTGCCCGCCACTGAAGAGATTCATATGGGCTTATGTATTCGGTACCATCGGAGAACTTGAGAACCGTTTGCCCTTTGTCATTCTCATACGTACGCCGAACCTCGCGCCACGTGCCCTCGACATTGACCTGTTCGGTTTCAAGGATGTCTTTGATGCTCCGCCGCGCGAATACATCCTCTGGGTTCGTGAAGGGTTCGTACCGTAATATACCACCTTCTCGTAACGGGGGCGGACCGTCGGTTTGCATTCGAATACGGTCCAGCTTCGCAGGCACGACATATTCCATTGTCTTACCATCGAGGTCATCCCATTCCACCTCTACGTCGAACTTGGTGGTTGGGTTTGACATGGTAGAGTTGTACATGTCCTTTACGTGCGCCTTGAACCATTCGTTGCCGATGTTCACATACACATCTTGACCTACCCAGGTGTCCCGTGCTGCCTGGAGCCGCTTGTAACGGTTGTTCTGGAAGTCGGCATCCGCTTGCGCCATAGCAAGTCTCTTCTTCTTCTCATCCATGTCCTCGGGGAATGGTAGCAGACCTCCCTGACCAATTGGCACCATACCTAAGAAATCGATCATTGTCTGTTGCATCATTTCTTCCGCCAGTTGTCGGTTGAGCACGTTTTGAAATGGTTCTGCCTCATAGAGGTTGGGGTTTGCTTCGCGAGCCTCCGGGTCTCCGAGGAGTGGTTCTTCCAACATGTCATCATAATTTCCAGCACCGATAGCGTCTTCCGCCACCTCGAATGGTTCTGCCTCCGGAGACTTGAATTCCTCGACGTTTGCACGCTGTGCGGCTTCTAACAGATTACGAGCCGCGAAGTTCATGGTGGTCGGAAGTTCCGCCATCTCAATACCCATCGCACTGTACGCATCATTCACAATACCATCTGCACCGAGACCGTTCAGGTTGAGTTCCGACTCCGCGGAGTTCCATGTCCGGTTTGACACGTGATCAATGAGTTCGTTGACCTCTGCTTGCTGCGCGGCTGGCATTGGCTTCGTCTTTATACTTTCGATAAGGTTGTCGAGAGCCTCTATAGAATTGTTCTCTGCACCTTGCCAGTTCCCGACCTCGTCCTGCCACTGTTCCATCAGGTCATCAAACTCGTCTCGAAAGTCATCGTAGTTGCCTTGTGCGTTGTCGTTGTGCAGACTCTCGATTTGCCTCTTCTGTTCTTTGATATCCATTGCGAGCATGTCGAGCTTGCGTGCACGGGGAGCCGACTTAAATGCATCGGCTTCGAGTAATGCCTCAGCGTCCCTCGCAGAATCCCCGACAACACTCTCGAGTTCCCTGTAGAGTTGTACCCGTTCGATGAGAAGGTCGTTGATTTGCTGGTCCACCTCATCCCAGACACGATCCACATTCACAAGGTTTGCGTTTGGCGTGAAGGCATCATATGCTTCTGCACCAAGCACATCGTCACCTATTTCGTAATTTTCGTCACCGATGGAATTCTGCAAACGCACACGATGTTCCCACAACTGGTCCGTCAATTGCACATTCATTTCCATCTCGAGTTGAGCGTCCGTTTTGTAGATGTCCTCGAGACCCTCGAATTTGAAACGACGGTCCGCGAGCTCGAAGTCTTTCTGGAGCTGCAAGTTGAGGGGTTCGGTGGTATTGAACCAAGGATTCTCGGTACCCAAGCCTTCCCGAGCATAGTCTTCAGGTTCCATTCTTCGTATTCTTCGAGCTTCTGCGCGGTCGCCCGATTTCCAGGCATGAGTAGACGCCTCTTGTTGAGCTTCTGTCATGGACTGTAATACCTGTTCGGTAGTGTAACTCGAGGAACCATAACCTGGTCCGTGAGCAGCATATCTACCTTTCCCCTGTACCCAGTCCGCGAGACTGAAGTCGGGCACTTCCTGGCGAACATATCGTTCTGCATCGGACAGTGACATGTTCTGTGTGTAAATGGCATCCTCGAGAAGTCGCGCCTCTTTAACTGGTGCCGCCCGTAGTTGCTGTGCCACATTCATCGTGTTTACTTTTTTGCTGGCAAAATTGTTGAAATCTAAGCCACCACCCGGTGCAATTGTCTAGCAACAGGACCCGTCGGCAGAACTCCGGTTTATCCTTCCATATACGCTCATGGGTCCACCCCCCGATTTCAGGCAATACATCGGGGGCAGTAGTCATAGTTATATATATGTCAGAAAATTACTGGGAATGGGAATAAATTTAGATTATATGTCGGAAAAAGTCCAGTATTTGGAATTAATTGCGCAATTAATTCCAGTTCCCGGTGTTTTCCCCGATTATAAGTGTCGTAAATGCCGATGTCACGCTTTTTCTTGATTTAACCCAATGCGGACACATAAAGCATCGTCATCAATGTGACAATTTCGTCTGCGTTCTTGAGATGCACGTGGTGCGAGAACAGTTTCTGAAACTGCTTCAAGGGCATTTCTGCGAGAATGGCACGGGCTAAGCAAAAGCGCCAGCAATCATTCGAGTCCCCCTTCTTCTCTAATGGCATCGTGTTCTGGATAAAGCTGTTGCCGAGCAGCCGTTTGAAGATGTTTGGATCAGACCTCGTAATGTCTAGCTCCTTCGCCACGGACCAACCCGAGCTCGAGAAGTATTCTATCTTTCGATGGGCATTGTTGATCAGGACGAAGTGACCGGCTCGGTTGAGCGTGTTCTTCTTCTTGTCGTGGATGTTATACAGAACTATGATGCATTTGGCTCCACCCAATGCTTCCTTCAGACTCTTATATCGAGCTAAGTTGTCGTAGAAGGCAACCTTGCACCACTTGGGCGCCACCTTCGTCAACATCTCGATGGAGTAGGGCTCCTTCACGTTTCGGCGAATGAGTTGGCTCAGCATTTATCTATATCCTGAGAACTTTAGCGCTCTTTATTAAATTCACCAGCTCACCGATGCTCTTCTTCGAGCTCGCTGGGATCTTGTCCTTGAGTGCTTTGTACTTGGCACGAATGGCGGCACGCATAGCCTTACCCTTCGCAGCCCGTTGCTTCTTGGGCAGCCCCTTTACCTGCTGTGCGACTGCCTTCAGCTCGGCTCTCTGGCGGTCCCCAATTGCCTTCAGCTTCTGTCGTCTGATGGCTAGGTACTCCTTTCGCTTAGCGGTGGTCTGCTTGCGGGCTTGAGTATTCAGACGCTTTCTGGCACCTTGTTGTCGGGTCTCCTTGAGAGCTTGCATTGCTGCTCGAAGTGCTTGCTCTGCTCGAGGGTCACTGCGTTGTCCTCCGCTGCCAGAAGCACCACCAGATCCTCCACCAGCACCTGAGCCTCCTGCGGCTCCTCCAGAAGAGCTGCCTCCACCTCCTGATCCTTGCACTATGATCGGTGCGTCTCGGCGGGGAGCGGGAGCGGGCACAGGTTTTGGAGCAGGTTTTGGTGCAGGGAGGTTGAATCCAAGCCGTCGCAATTGCGAGTGATACCGAGACTTTTGGGTTGGTTTTAGTTTCGGGGGCGTGCCGGGCAGCGTCGGAAGGTTCTTCAATGTGGCGTCGCTTGTGACCACATTCGTATCAGGATACGGAAGAATTGTGTCAGGCTTTGGAGTAGGCCAGCTTTGGGTCTTTTCACTCTCCTTTCTGGTAGGCCAGCTCTGGGTTTGAATGCTGAGAGAGGGAGGAGGGTTCGGATCAGTCCGTTGCGAGGGTAGAGTCCAGGTTCTGTTGGTCAGAGGAGGCAGGGGCGGAGGTTTCACCTTTTTGATCTTCTCCTTCTTCACATCGATAGGTTCAGGTTTTGGGTCCGGTCCGGGTGGTCTTGGCTTAGGACCCGGCTGCGGTTTTCTGCCACCGTGAAGACTACCAGATATGCTAATGGGTGGCAGTGGCGGAGGATCTTCTTTCTTCTTCTTCTCTTCCTCTACATCGATAGGGATAGGGTCAGGTTTCGGGTCGGGTATTGGTTTTTCGCCACCGTGTAGTTGCCCACCGCCGCCAATGACCGGATCCTCCTTTTCGTCCTCACGTTCGCCCTTTTCCTTCTCGTCCTCTCGCTCTCCTTTGTCGGGCTTCTTGGGTTTACCGATAATGTTGATTCGGCTGCCTCCGGGACCGAGAAGTGCAATCCTGTCGAGAATGTTCTGTTGTTGGTGGATGAGATTCAGTCGAGCTCTGCCCTGAGCGTCTGTGGGTCCACTCATTTGAGGTGGGGGAATACCGGGCTGAATTCCGGGTCTTCGACGCCTTCGAGGGAGTCGTTGAGCTGGAAGTGGAGGTCCAGGTGCCACAGGAGGTTGAGGTGCTGGCGCGGGTTGCGGTCCGGGTAGCTCCAGTCCTGGTAGTCGTTGACCGGGAAGTGGAGGACCGGGTGCGACGGGCGGTTGGGGCGCGGGTGCCGGAACCATGGGTTGATCCTGCTTTTCGTCTTCACGTTCGCCATCATCCTTCTCGTCTTCTCGCTCTCCTTTATCATATTTCTTGGGTTCCATTTCTGCAAAGTCTACCTCATCGAGTACGTTTTCAGCGTCGTCTGCGCTGCGCTTGATACCAAAGTCTTCCACTACTGGGTTGTGTGCCATTCTGCTGGCTGTTGGAATAATTTCATCAGGTCCGCGTTGATAGGTAGGATCAGAGAGGTCAGGTGTCTCGGCTGGTGGCACATTTGGTCCGATACCAAGGTCGGTGTCTTCTTCTCTACCGAACGCGGGCTCAGGTGCAGTTCCTGTCTGGGGTGGGGCGGGTGCAGGAGCTGGTTGTGGAGCTGGGGCTGGTTGCGGAGCTGGTTGTGAAGCTTGCTGACCTGGTGTCACATCCTGTGGCATGACAGGGGCAATACCGAGGTCGGTGTCGGGTTCTATTCGCTCGTACTCGTCCAGATCGTCATCGAATGAGACGTCGGGTGCTGCGTCTTTGATTAACTGTTTGTAGTCGTCCCCTGTCATGGCAGGGGGATCTTGATTTGGCATCTCTACGGCAGAGCTCACCGGGTCGCCTTGCATGATGGCGGGAACGGCTCGAGTGGGTGGTCGTTCTGCCATGACCGGAGCAATATTCTTGACACCAAGGGGCACTGCTCTCACGGGATCGATGTCCTTGGCGCCGCGGACAGGACCGTACATCGCTTTTGCGCGAGGCAACTGTACCGGTGTGTACGGAAGGTCTCGGTGTCCCTTGTCCGCATGGTCTTGCACTCGTTCCGCAACCTGCCAACTCCTGGCGTCGTGATCGTGTGCGTTGGACACTTCTGCTACTTTATGCTGTGCAATGAGAGCACCGGTCTCGGGTCCAGGGATCGCGTTGTTCACCATCTGGAACCGGTCCTGGGGCATCGACGCCATGATCGCGCGCGTTTGCTGTCGACGATGTTGTCTCGCTCGAGCTGACTTCTTGCGACGTGTACCTGGTCTCATAATGTTTCCTCGGTAGGTGGTGCCGATAGGGTTTCCATCGAAGGTATACTGTTGACCTTTCGGTTTCTTCTTACGCTTCGCCGACCTGCTTACGCTTCCGCCGATGTGTGACAACATGCGGTCATCCGTGGCATGAAAGGGCGTCGAGTCGAAAGTAGTCCAGGGAAACTGACTGTGGAACATTTTATGAAATATTCTATAAAAAAGTCAAATGGAACCAGCCACCCGTCGAACGTACGCTGGAGCTCTTAACAATCGTATCGACCGCAACGAAGCTGTTGGCTCGCGTTTTCGAGTGGAGGGTATGCGTGACCATGTACTCAGTAGCGATTGTTATGTAGAGGAAGAGACCGTCATCGAGAGGCACAAAGGAGGACTCGGAAGAGTCTTCGAAGATGGAAACGGTGACCCTCGGTTGCCTGATTACGAGTCATGGGTGAACACGCTGTTGTTTGCGTACCCTGGCTATCCGGGAGGCATGCCCGGTCTTCGAGAACATTGCCGCGCCGTAGAACCGCGTTGGGTAGAGGACAGCGTGTATGAGATCCACACAGACCGTTGGGCGCTGAACAAGACATTCGACAATGTGCAGTGGCACACGGAGCGCTCTGCAAACCAACACCAGTGTGAGATATTCGACACGTGTGAGCTGCAACCGTGGCTAGCGCATAAAGAGTGCGTAGAGGACATTCGGCGAGATGGTAGAGTCACGGTATTGCCTACCGAAGCAATCTGGCATGACGAGAACACACATCGCGACGTTCCGGAACCCTCGATACCCAACGTGCCGTATAAGCCAAGATGGAAAGGACGGTGGGCATTAGGAAACCGAGCTACGGCTGCAGGGAATGTAGCAAATCATCATGTGTTTGATGGTGAGTTCGATGAAACCGATGGAACAGACCGTGGTACGATTCAACTGTCGAGTCAGCTACTGATTCCGGATGCAGGGCATTTGGCATGGCATAATGACGATAAAGTGTACACTGGCATGATTCAGCTGTGTGCAGTGGGCACGTTTGGTGCCGGATTTTACAACCAACGGTACACAATGACCTTGCAGGCAAATGATGAATACCTTCGTGCTGCTCTGAACCCTAGCGTATTGGCAGTCAGAATCACCACCACGAAACCGCAGGCAGACGGTTTCTGCTACAGAGGCGGAACTGCACAAGCACTGAATGGACAGGGGCTTCCTCACGACGAGGATCCGATGAATGAACGAGAATGGGAACCCGTGTATGCGCTCGTCGGTGGTGCCTATGTGCTTACCACGTTTGTGGTGGCGGTGCCAATGTTCAGGATCGCGTTGGGGGCAAGTCGCATTGACCTCAATGTCCCAGACTGGAATACATTTTGGGATGGTATCTGGACTCACAATCGTGTGATGCCCGGTTTGCTTGCGAATCGAGCGGAAACAGGGGATCCTATTGGCGAAACACTTGGTTATGGAGATCTGTACGACAGTAATATTGGCACCTATTTCAACCATCGACAACACCATGGAACCTTCGGTCAGCGGTGTATGCTGGAATCGGTTGCCCGCATATACCACGACACGTCTGGAATTGAATCGATTATGGCTTACATTTTAGCTCCCGGTCCATTGCCAGCCGACATGGCGGATTGGTCAATACCCCAAGATAACGGAGGTAATGACTTACCACATGCGGTGCAGATTGGTGCCGGTCTCAATGCGGTCGCAGTCAGTGGCTGGTGTATCGAATTTGATGACACGCCGTTCGGTAACTACTTAGCCAATCAGTGGCAGCAACAACTTGCCCTCGCTCTGAATGTGCGCCGCAACGTCCCCGTGTGGCGAACTGCTCACCAAGAGAACTACATGCAATTCATGGCGCGGACAAACGCAAACCCAGGTGGTGTTCTGAACGCTGCGGCAGTGGGTAACTGGGCAGCAGGTGCACTTCGTACGGATCAGCTGTTTGACTTTGCCCGTTTGGTGGAGAATACGGTGTCCCTGGAGCACCTACGGCTTGGAGGCAACAAGTTCTATTTTCTGAATGGTGCGACACGTGGGCTTCAAATGCGTTTGTTACCGTCGAACGCCGCGAATGCCTATTTCAATCAACAACATCTTCAATGATGCGAA
>Ga0163179_10002197_pt1 | contig 13686 bp, 11 predicted proteins | sample AtlANTMetagenome_FD_109643 | JGI IMG/M metagenome (GOLD analysis project Ga0163179, IMG submission 109643) | Marine eukaryotic phytoplankton communities from the Atlantic Ocean - Atlantic ANT 2 Metagenome | ecosystem: Environmental > Aquatic > Marine > Oceanic | place: North Atlantic Ocean...
CGATTCTTGAAGGTACCGAAGATGTGAAAAAGGACAACTATGAGGTCCATTTCATAGAGTTCGGACCCTCCAGTCTCGACATTATGACGAGCTACTACCTCACGGTTCCCGGATGGCATGAGGAGATGGTGGTCCGATCCGAAATCAATCTTCAGATCATCCATCTCGCGGAAAAGCTTGGCATCGACTTCGCCTTCCCAAGTCAATCACTCTACGTCGAATCTCTTCCAGCGAAAAGCTAGCCGTTCTTTCGCTCGAATTCCCGCAGAAACGCCACGAATTCAGTCACGCTTTCTTCTGGGCAGGCATTGTAGATGCTTGCCCGGATTCCACCCACGGATCGATGGCCTTTGATGCCTGAAAAGCCGGCCCCTAAGCCATCTTCGATGAGCTTCGATTCAAGACTGGAATCGGCAAGACGCCAACTCACATTCATCAAGCTACGACTCCCACGATCCGCGATCGGAACCCAGAAATCTGAGGAATCCAACAGGTCATACAACACGCCGGCTTTCCTGCGATTAGTCGCCTCGACTTGCTCAAGCCCTTGTGTCTCAATCCAAGCCAACACCCGATCCAAGAAGAAAATACCCAAGGTATTCGGCGTATTGAACATGCTCTTTTTCTCAACATGAAGACGGTAGCGCAACATGCTGGGCAGATTGGGATCTGAACGTTCAACGGCCCAGGGAGAAAGCGCGATGACGGTCACGCCCGAAGGTCCGAGATTCTTCTGCGCCCCTGCGTAAATGACCTCAAATCGGCTTCCGTCAATACGCCGGGAAGCAATATCCGAACTCATGTCACAGATGAGGTGTTCCGCGGTCACATCGTGGTGATACTGCGTGCCGTAAATCGTATTGTTGGAGGTGTAGTGCGTGTAGACCGCTTCTTCTGAGGAAACCCAGTCATCATTCCCTGGAACGCGCACATAGCCTTCAGCCTCACCACTCCACACCACTCGCGCATCGCCGAAGCGCTTGGCCTCCGCGGCAGCCTTTTTCGACCAGGCCCCAGTGTCGAGGTAATCCGCAACCCCGCCCTGCAGCAGATTCATAGCCACCATGCAGAACTGCATCGAAGCCCCGCCTTGCAGAAGGAGGATTTCATAGTCGCCCGGAAGCCCCAAGACTCGACGAATACGCGTTTTCGCTGACTCCACAATGGCTTCGAAGGTCTCCGAACGATGAGAAATCTCCATCAAGCCAATACCGGTGTTCTGCAAATTTGGGAGTGCTTCTCGGAGCTCCTCAACAACAGACAATGGCAATACTGCGGGTCCCGCCGAAAAATTATGAATTCGTCCCTGATGCGTCATTGTTCCTCCAAAAGGATGAGCTTTACCTCGAAGATCGTCTCTTGTTTTTTGAGCTGCTCTAAAAGGGGCTCTGATGGACTACCTATCATTTGAATACGTGCACATGCTGCCCGCTCTCCACTCGCCCCAGCAGAGAAGATGTTGTTCTCCATATTTTGAACATTAATCGACGCCTCTTTGAGCACTCCTAAGACACCCGACAGAACACCCACTTCATCACGGTGGCGAACGACGAGGAGGTGTGTCGCTGGTGTCTGCCTCGCTAAGTTCACACAATTCGGAGGATTGCCCGTATTCGCGTAGGCCGCAATCACACGGCACGCCTCAAGAGCAACCGCCTCTTGAGCCTGGTCAGTCGACGCACCAATATGGTGTGTGCCATAGACTCCAGGCAGGGCAACGAGATCACTGTTCCACTCACCATCGGATGCCGGTTCGTCACAGAACACATCCAGTCCGGCCCGCACCGACTTCTCCCGTATCGCTTTCGAAAGCGCTTGCTCGTCCACAACCGGTCCGCGCGATGTGTTTACAAAAATCGCATTGGGGGGAAGCGCATCAAAAAATGCCGCATCCAACATGCCTCGCGTGTGCTCATTCAAACCGACATGCACCGTCACCACATCGGATCTGGACGCTAGTTCACACAAAGAATCCGCCTTGGACACACCCAATTCATCGGCCCCATCCCTCGTAAGCGCCGGATCAAAGGCCACCACAGTCATCTCAAAAGCCTGTCCACGGGAAGCAACCTCCCGACCGATAGCGCCTAATCCGACAATGCCAAGAACACGCCCCTTCAGGCCACGCGCCTCCTTGGAGTACACCTTCTTTTTCCAAACCCCGTCTCGCAAATCGCTCACACCATCGGCAACCCGGCGATCTGCATTCAAAATATGTGCCCAAGCGAGTTCAGCCACCGCTACCGCATTCTTCCCTGGACAGTTCGCAACATAGACACCCATCCCACTAGCCGAGGACAGAGCAATGGTATTCACACCAGCCCCAGCGCGAACCACAAGGCTCAACGCACCGGAAGCCGCAAAATCATCTGCAGTCACTCGGGTCGAACGAACCACGAGCACCTCCGGTTGAACCTGAGCGATTTTCTCGGTCAAAAAAGCGCCCTTCAAGCTCGGCTCAGATGTGACGACGCACCCCATTTCCGACAACTGATCCAACGCAGCTTGGGGTAACTTGTCGGCCACCAATACACGAAACATTGTTCCTCCAGGATTCTTAGAAAAAATCAAAGCAGTCGATCCGATCTCTTCTTCTAAGTCGTATAATCGCCGCGGAGAGCGAATGGCACGCATTCTAGTTGTTGATGATGAATCTTTGATTCGCAGAGCGATCACTCGAATCCTTGGATCCGAGGGGTACCAAGTCGTTACGGCGAGTGATGGCACTGAGGCCCTTCGCTATGCGGGGGATACAGCCTTTGATTTGGCCCTTGTAGACTACGATATGCCCGGACGTGACGGTCTGTGGACACTGTCGAGCCTCCGTGAGATCCAGCCGGGTTGTATCCGTGTTCTGATGACCGGCCGAACAGATTTTCCGATTGTGGTTGAAGCCGTAAATCGCGGTGAAGTACTGCGTGTGCTCCAGAAGCCTTTTGAGCCCGCGCGCCTCCGAGAAGTTGTGCGAGACGCTTTTGGCGCCGTAAAAAGGATGGAAGCGATCCGTTTGGCTCAACAAAGAGCGGTTGAAGAGTCGGAACGCGCCGTATTGGAAGAATGTCTTTACTCGGATCACTTCCAACTCGCCCTTCAAGCCATCGTACGCGCAGAAACCAATGAAGTCTTTGCTTACGAATGCCTGTTGCGCTCAACTCACCCCGTACTGGATGGGCCCGTGGCGATTCTGCGGATGGCCGAACGCTCCAACATGCTCCACGAATTGGGCAATCTGGTCGCACAGCGGGCCGCTGCCTACTTTGAGAAGATTCGAGAAGAGATCCACCTCTTTGTGAATCTCCATCCAGACCAACTTGCCGAACCCGGACTACTCGTCCAAAGTCTCACACCGCTTCTCCCGTACGCGCACCGATGCGTCTTAGAAATCACTGAACGGAGCCGACTACGCGGAATTGATGAGTGGGAAATGGCGATTGAGAAGCTGCAATCTGCAGGCTTTGCCATTGCGGTAGACGACTTAGGCGCCGGGTACAATGCGCTCTCCATCTTGGCGGATCTACAGCCCAAATTCATCAAAATCGATATGTCGATCGTACGAAACTGCGACACGGAACTCCGTAAGCAGCGTCTGGTGGACCTCTTAGCGAAATTTTCCGACGCCACCGGAGCATCGATGGTTGCGGAAGGAGTAGAAACCGAAGCGGAGGCCGCTGTCTTGAGAAAATGCGGCGCTCACCTGTTGCAGGGCTATCTATTCCACAAGCCCACAATTGGGATTCCAGGCAACCTGAGTGTAGTCGCGGGGTAGCACGAAGCGGCGGCGGCGATAAAAGACCTCGTGCACAAGCAGGAGAAATCACCGTGGCACTTAGCATCCACCATGGTTCAGCGGAATATTCCGGGCCTGACTGTGTGCTGACGATCGGTAATTTCGACGGCGTGCATATCGGGCACCAAGCCCTGATCCAAAAAAACTTAGCGAAGGCAAAAACGCTCGGACTGGCATCGACGATTTTTACCTTCGAACCCCATCCTCGCGTCGTCTTACAGCCAGACAACCATCCACCGCGAATTCTCAGCCTCAAAGACAAGTTGTCACTCATCGAACAACTCGGCGTCGATCACGTGGTGGTCGAGCCGTTCGACAAAGTATTCTCGATGCACCCCGCACACTGGTTCGCACAAGAGATCGTGGCCAAAAGAATGCGTAGCAAAGCCATGATTGTTGGACATGACTTTCGCTTCGGCAAAGGTCGAGGAGGAAATGCAGAAGTGCTTGGCCAACTGCTCCCCAACATCCCCATTGAGAGCCTGAACGCCATAAAAATCGGAGAAGATATCGCGAGCTCCTCTCGCATCCGAGAGCGCGTCGCTACAGGTGACGTGGAGGGCGCAAAATCACTCCTTGGGCGACCCTATTGGATTCATGGCCAAGTCGTCACAGGCGCCGGACGCGGAAAACAACTGGGTTTTCCCACTGCAAATCTCGACATCCACAGCGAACTAATTCCAGCTCGTGGCGTCTATGCTGTAGAAGTCGACCACCTCGAAAAACGCCATCGCGGCGTCGCCAATCTCGGCCTCCGCCCCACCTTCGGTAAACACGCCTTCTGCATGGAAGTACACCTTCTAGACTTCAACCAAGACCTCTACGGGGAAGAACTCTCCGTACGCTTCATCCAACACATTCGCCCGGAATGTTCCTTTGACTCGGCAGACGCTCTGTCTGCACAAATCCAACAAGACATCAAAAGCGCGAAGAAGATTTTGGCCTCGTGAACCAGCCCCTCAACCGCATGAAACTCCCCGGGCACATTACGGGACATACCCGAGTCTTTGCACTCATCGGCCACCCAGTCCGCCATTCTCTATCGCCCCAGATGCACACTCGACTCTTCGAGCAACTCGGAATCGACGCTGTGTATGTTGCCTTCGATGTAAATCCAATGGATGCCGACAAAGTGGCCGATGCCATTCGCATCCTCGGATTGAGCGGGGTCAACCTGACCGTTCCCTTCAAAGAAAAAATCCTTCCACACCTCGACCGCATGACGGTTGCTGCCGAAGAAGCCGGCGCAGTCAATGTGGTGATCAATGTTGATGGAATCCTCACTGGCTACAACACAGACGGTGAAGGCTTTCTCAGCGCAACCCGCGACGAACACAACTTTGAGGCGAAAAACAAGCACTGCGTGCTGCTGGGGGCAGGCGGTGCTTCGCGGGCTATCGCAGCGAGCTTGGCCTCAGCTGGAGCAGACAAGATCACAATGCTCAACCGGACAGCATCCCGAGCAGAACAAGCCGTGACCGCACTTCGTGCCGTAAATCCCAAGACTCAATTGTCAGCTGCAGCACTCACCCCCGAAGCCTTCGCTTCATCTTCCGAAGGAGCCGACTTGGTGGTCAACTGCCTTGGCGGAGGAGCAGAAAAATTGGTGAGGGAATTGCCGATCAAACAACTCGCCTCGCGCGCCATCTGGAGCGACATCAACTACTGGATGAACTCCCCGCCACAAATCGAGGCCTGCTTAAAACAAGGCCATCCCGTCTCAGTCGGCCTCGGCATGCTCATCCATCAAGGGGCGCTTTCCTTCGAACTATTTACGGGACACCCGGTACTCCCCGAAGATCTCCAACATATCGTTGACGCCTTAGACAGCGCTTCTGACCCAAAAGAAACGAATTTGGGGTAAACTTCGCCGAATGGATTCTGAACTCTTCCCCGCATTTATGTATATGGCTGTCTTCGGTGCAGCCGTGTTCTTCCTAGCCTACAAGCTAGTACCCAGTGGAGAAGAAGAACAAGTCAAGATGCGCTTGGGTGTCGCCATGCAGGGCGTGGAGTCTACTGAGTCTTCAGCACTGATTCATGGGCTAAGACCACTCTATTCGCTCTTTCTGCCCTTGGTCAGTTGGGTCAGGTACCCCCGCTACCGAGAAAAAGTTGAGCGGAAGTTTGTCAGTGGTGGAATGACTGGCATCATGACCAGCAACGAGTTCTTGGCCTACAAAGTGTTGATGGGCCTGTTTTTCTTCTTCCTCTTTGTAGTCATCTTCTTCAAAGCACTCATGGGACTCTCCGAGCCCATATGGGTCGACATTGGTGTACTCGGACTGGGATTTATGTTTCCCGATTTGTGGCTCAATTCGGCCGTCAAAGAGAGACAAGCGAAAATCCGAAGAACCATGCCATATGTCATGGATCTTTTGACGCTTTCCGTGGAAGCGGGACTCGACTTTGTACAGGGTGTTGGAAAGGTCTGTGAAAAAGCAAAGCAAAGTCCGCTCATCGACGAACTCTCCTTCTTTTTACGCGAACTGCAAGTAGGTGCATCACGCCAACAAGCCCTCAGAAATCTTGCATGGCGCGTTGAAATGCAGGAAATGCGAAGCTTTGCTGCCCTTCTCATTCAAGCAGACATCTTGGGTGCATCCGTTGGCCCCGTTCTTCGTGCCCAGTCCGATCTGATTCGCATCCAACGCTTTCAGCGAGCGGAACGACGAGGAGCTATTGCAGCCCAAAAGATCCTATTTCCGCTAATTTTGTGCATCATGCCTGCCGTGATGATTGTCATCTTTGGACCGATCATTCTGAATTTCATTTATGGTGACGGGGTAGTCGGGCCTAAATGAGAACTGTTCGCGTCGTAAATGAGACTCGCAACAGCGTGCTTGCTGAAGAAGCTCTTTGGGCCCAAAGTTTCTGGACAAGACTACGCGGTCTACTTGGAAGACCAGAACCGCAACAAGGACAAGGACTGCTCCTCGATCCATGCAAGAGTGTACATATGTGGGGGATGAAGTATTCCTTGGATGTACTTTTTAGTGATGCAAGCGATCGCGTCGTGGGACTGCAGGAAGAATTGGCGCCATGGAAGGCTACCAAGATCTACCGTAGCGCCACCCGAGTTTTGGAACTGCCGGTAGGGGCTATTCAGGAAACCGGTACTTGCGTGGGCGATCAGTTGAGGTTCTTGGTAGGGGAAGAAACATGAAACTCTTGGTTTTACAAAGCCCCGATAATCGAACTAGAGAACTCGTCCTGAAGAGTGGTCAGAACGTTGCTGGAAGAGATCCAAACAATAGCCTTCACCTACCGAGTCGGCGTGTCTCCCGAAAACATTGTTCCTTCGCTGTAGAAGGTGCGCGGGTTTTCGTTCGCGACCTGGGCAGCTCCAACGGCATTGTCGTCGAAGGACAACATGTACGCGAAGCCGAACTTCTTCACGGTCAACGCATCCAAGTCGGAGACTACCTCCTTCAGTTTGTGAATGAACCAGCCGATTCGCCCACAAACCCAAGCACTACGGAACCTCAAGCGCCTGAAGAAGACAATTTCAATCCTCTTCAACCGCTGAGCCCCCCCATCCAAAACGAAACAACGGCTAATGACACACCCTTTGGCGGTGCTCAAGACACACCAAACATCGCTTTTGGTGAGCCAAATACAGCCCCAGAAAATCCATTTGGACCCGAATTCGAACGAGATCATCCTCCAGCAGCAGTGGGCGGTACCGCACCGACGAACACAGGCCACGACGCACCTCCTAACGAGGATGAACCTCCACCTTTTGGTGAACAACTCTTCGGTGATCTCCCTGAAGAACAAGGCAGCTTTGGCCAAAACAGCTTTGGCAATCTACCTGAGGCCAATGCAGGTGGAGGACAAGGCGATTCCTACCCACCGCTCACCCAAGCCCCCTCTTCCGATAACAGCCCCAAAGAGGCCAGTGGAGGCAAAGAGAGCCTACAAGAACACTTAAAAAAGATTGCTTGGACACCACGAATAGGCCTTTTGCTCACGGCTGCTCTCCTCTTCATCATGCTCGCACCAATCGGTGGTGTGGTTTCCATCTTGTCGCATGCCGACAAACAACTGGAAAAGCAAGCGTTGGAGGAAACAAAGCTCGCCGCTCAAACCGTCAGTGTTCTCTCGGAAAACCTCCAAGCCAGTAAGGATTCATATAGCGAGATTGACTACGCTCTTGAACATGTATTGGCTGAAATTCAGAATCATCCCGGGGTACGACAGGTCTTTATTCTCAACCAAAAGAACAACCCCATCCTGACCCCTTCACTCAAAGAGCACTATATCGACGCATCGGAACGCAAAGAGAAAACGATCGCAACCGGCATAGACGCTATCGACGTCAATGGGCTGATCGTGGAGCGAAAATCAGGGTCCAAAACAAGCTGGGAAATCTATGCGCCCGTGGAGCACCCCAAAGCCGCCAAAGCGTTTCTCTATATCGATTTCTCCACAAAGAGTGCATTCAAAGGTAAAACGCGACCTTCTCAGATGACCTTCGTAGCATTCATTATCCTCGGGGTAGTGATCGCGATTGTTGGCACTGTCATCGGTCGAATGGCCAATCGACCCATCACTTCTCTGCGAGAAGAAACAGAACTGGCCATCAAAGGCCACCTCAATACCGTCACATGCGACACCAACTGGCCGCAACTCCAACAACTCAGCCACTCGATTAACCGCAGCATTCAACGCGTTGGAACAGGGGGTGGAGATCAGAATGCAGCCCAACAACTGAACCTGATTCTACACACGTCAAACTGGCCAATTATCATTGTAGATAGCCAATTAATAGTGACCGCTGCCAATCCGGTTGCGGGGCGCATCCTCGGCGGGGATTACCAGCAGGCGATAGGTAAAAAACTTCCTTCACTCGTTCAAAACCCAGAGCTCTCTGAAAAGATGAAGCTACTTTTTAGCCAATTGGGTGGGCCAAAAGGGAAGCAAGCATCTGAATCGGTCGTTATGGATGGGTATCAACGCACTGTGTCCATCGCTGTGGAAACTTCCGCACGGACCGGAAAACTTGATTTTGCCGTGGTGATAATTGCATGACTAACCCCCTGTTAATAGTGACTGCTGGGCTCCGAAAAGGTACCCAGCTCGAAATCGATTCCAAGGGTATCCGGATTGGTCGAGACCCGGACAATGAGTTGTTTTTAGACGACCCAGAAGTCTCTAGACACCACGCCCGCGTGATTCTACACAACGGCAACGTCTGGGTTCAGGATGCCGGTTCGAGAAACGGTATTTTCGTCAATGGAAACCGAGTAAGCGGCCACAAACAAATCTCTCCTGGCGCCGAGATTCAAATCGGTACACACGAATTTTTAGTCCAATTGCCAAGCATTGCTCAGGATTCGTCGATTTCCGTCGACCTCGGTTCAATCTCCGGCGGAAAGGCCACTGTTTCGTCTGGGCCACCCAAAAAGATGATTTTGATCGGGGCGATTGTCTGCGTCACACTGATCGGAGCAATGATTGTGTTCGGCGGTGGAAAGTCATCATCGAACACTAGTAACTCCGGTGACTTGACGGAAAACTTAGACAACGATGAACTCAGTTCCGACAGACGAAAACGACAAGAAAGAAAATACAGCCGAGTCCCTGACCCTCCCGCAAACTCGACCCCAGACCAACTTAAGGAACAAGCCTTTCAAGAGGCCAGCAACGGTTTTCTTTTAGAAGCGATCCTCAAATACAAGCAATGCCTCAAGTTAGATCCTGAGAAAACAGCCTGCGAGCGAGACCTGAGCGAGGTCGAACAAAAACTGCAGCGAAAAATCGCCATCGAAAACAAGAAATGTATCCAAAGGCGCCAGGCAAAACAATGGGAAGCGGCACAAATTGCATGTGAACGAGTGCTTAGTTTGGAACGCAACGAAAATGCCGAGGCGCACAAAAGCGCGAAAAAAGCGCTGGATGAAATCAGAACCAAACTGTGAAAAACCAAGTCGCTTCGAGCAATAAGGCATCGACTATTCACAATGAGCCACGCGATCCCTTTTCACATGTCGCATCCTCCCCGATAATGGGAGTTAGTTTTACGCTTCACGGTGTTTAAATGAACGATCGCCAAGTTGAACTGGTCATCTTCCTCGGGGATGAAATCACCCAGCGGATTCCTCTGCTGGAAAAAACCTTGGTTTTTGGTCGTTCAGAAGACTGTGATCTGTGCTTGGCAGATATCAGCGTCTCCCGAAAGCATGGACAGCTCACACTCACAGGCGATGAGGTTCTTTTCGAGGATCTGGGTTCTGGGAATGGTTCTTGGTTCAAAGGACAACGGATTCGAAGCCAGCTTTTAGAGGACGGTGACGAAGTCCTTATCGAGCCTTTCCGCATACGCGTCGAGTACACCTCCCATGAAGAAACCGCCACCCAGGCCGTTGTGGAAGGTACAGATCGCACGATGATTCTACAAGCAAGCGATGCGGAACTACTTCTGGATCCTGACTACCCAGAAGCCCGCTTGGAGACAGTGTCTGGAGAAGTCCAACCAACGACTGTGAAGCTTGAAGGAGCGCTGATTAGTCTCGGCCGTTCCGAACAACGAGATCTCGTCCTCAAGGACAAAGCGGCTTCCCGTCTACACTGCGAAATCGTCCCGCTAAAAGGTAGCTATTGGCTTCGGGATTCCGGCTCAGCAAATGGTGTTCAAGTCAACGGGCAAGCCATTTCAGAACATGAACTCTCGGACGGCGACACCATCTGCATTGGAGAAACCACCTTTCGTTTTCTCAGCGACGAAGCTCGCGGACCCACCACAGATGTACTTGAGATTGAGCAATCCGAACCAGGGGACGGAAGCGACCACACTGAAGCTTTTGTCAACGTCATGGCACCCGATCAGGGCTGGTCAGGAGCAGCACCCAAAGAAACCCCCGAAGCACAAGAACAACACCCTTTTGAAGCCCCGCCTGCTTTTCCGGACCTCAAGAACGTCGATCCCGATGCCACGATCGAACCCCACGACCCCAGTGCACCGCCCATCTTCGCTCCTCTTCCAACTACACCAACCCCACCCCCAGAGAATCAAAGTGCTGTGGACTACGGGATTGGTCCAGATCTAGGAGAAGCCCCGGATGCCGACTGGGCATTCGGCGGTGCACAAGAAGTGGACTCGAAAGGCCGAATTGTCGCCCGAAAAGCTCCGGGTAGTGGAATTTTCGGGAACCCGATACGCGTGCTTATTGTCCTGTTGATGGTGTTTATTCTTTCGAGCATCGGCTTTAAGGCCATCAACGACTCCGGACTTCTTGATGGCAGTGATTCAAGTACCCGCAAGCACTCTCGACAAGAGGCACAAAAAGCTGAAGAGGACAGTTGGGCTCGAATAGGACTCCAACGCAAGAACGATGTCGAGGATGAAGAAGAACTCGGAGACGACCAGTTTGAAGCACAAGAGTTTGTGGATGCATACGCCGCCTACAAAGCCGGCTGGAACCTCATCAACAACACCCAATATCAATATGCATTGCGCTTCAAGCTCAACGCATTGATGCGTAAACAATGGGAGTCTGCAGAACGAATCACCATCAGTAAACTCAAGCTTAGCGTTCAAGCAAAACAAGCCACTGGTGCAGAGCGTGAACAAGCACTAGAAAAAGCGCTTACCGCAGGCAGAAAAGCCCTCAAGAAGAACAGTGTACGACTTTGCCAAGCGGCCCAAAAAGACGTTGAAAAAGCCCTGATGTTTAATCCAGGAAACACCGAGTTGGAATCGCTGCGCTCAAAGCTTCAATCTCGAGTTGGGTCTCTGCGAAAGAAAATCACTGTTCGCAACGAAGAAAAAGTTGGATCCAAAATGGATACAATGATTGCCAACGGAAAAAGCAACCTATCTGGCGGACAATACAAAGCCGCTATCCGGTCTTTCCAAAACGCCATCGATTTGGACCCCAACCGAGCCAATATCGGACGGATTCAAGAAGCAGAAGACGGTCTACGCGAGGCCAAGGCCATCCAACAACGTAAGGCCAACGAGTACTACAAAAAAGCGACTCCGTTCTTCGATTCAAGCCAAACACAAGATCTGATTCAGGCAAGAGATCTTCTCCGTGACGCCAGAAAAATCGATCGCGACATCCCGAGGGTCAACAACAAATATGAATCGGTGATGAACAAGCTCAGGAAAAAAGCAAAAGACCAGCATTTCAAGGCCAAGAACATGGCGAAAATCGGCCAAAATGACCGAGCACGGTCCCTCTATTTCGAGGTCCTCAGCTTGTTAGACGACCCCAAAGAACAATGGTCGAAAGAAGCTCAAAAGGAACTCAACCAATTGGGTGAATGATGTGGGTGTCACTGCTTCTCGTTCTCGGTTGCACACCCAAAGTGTACACACCTCCTCCCCCAGCAGAACCCTTGGGTCTGGCCTCTTCTGAAGGGGACGGGTGGGGTATCTTAGAACAAGCGAGTACCCTCAGCGATGTGTCCGTCCGACAACGTGCCAACTACTTCCTGGTGCGATTTTGGCATGAAGAAGGAGGTGGTTCCTGGGCTCAACGCGGCCTACACGATCCCAATCCTTATGTGCAGAGAAGAAGCATAGAAGCACTCGCGGAGCGCATCCATGAACCAACTAGCCTAGCGTTGCTCAATAGTTTTGCACAACGTGAATCTGCGGATCCCTACAGCCGAGGCAAGGCTGCACTTTACCTCGCGCAGGCGAAAGCCTACGAAAGCCTGCCGAGCCTGGTGATCTACCTTCAATCCGAAGCCCACCATTCCGAACATGCCCCCATCGCCCTCGCAGCCCACATGATGGGCGATTCCTCTGCTCTCAGTATCCTTATTGAAGCCATCAAAAGAGGAGACTTCCCACTTGAGGTCGACTTTTTCCTCGACTGCGCCGCCGCCAATTCACCTGATCTCGCCAAGGCTCTCGAAGAAGGCTTGATGTTTTTAGAAGAAGAACTCCACCTGGCTGTGGCCTCCAGTCTTATTCATCTCAATTCAAAAAAAGGTGTCGACCTCTTCGAGGCAGCGCTCTTCGACGACAACATCGAACGTCAACACGAAGCACTCGATTTCTTGACCGAACTCCACACCCCCGAATCACTCGCCCTACTCCACAAAGCCACCCGCCGCAGTGCTCCTACCGCGGCGAAACATGCACGCATTGTCTTGGAAGCCCGCAACGACAATTTTCCTGTAGCTTCGAGCGAAGCCCTGAATTCGATAGACCGAGAGGAACGTAAACTGGGATTACAGACTCTGCTGCATTGGGCGTCGCGACACTCCAATCAAAAACGATCCATTCAAAAAATACGAAAATCCGCCCTTTCGGTCATCGCAGATTTGGAAACTTCTGTACAAAAAGAGGCCCTAAAACTCCTCGGTTACACGGGCCTACCCAAGGACAAAACACAGATCGAAGCCTTCTTAAACTCTGAGAACCCAAGTCTGCGAGTAGAGGCAGCAGGCGCCTTATTCACACTAGAAGCGCGTGCTACTTCCGAGCCTTGAAGGCAAAAAGCCCACTCGCAAAGAAACAGGGTACCGCCAACCACAAAAACACCTTGGGCAGATAAGGCATCCCAGCTGGATCTGCGTGCGGCAGAGCCAATACTCCGGCGAGGCTAAATCCCACAGTGAACAGGGCAAAAATCATTGCTCCCTGACGATGGTCACGATTTTTCGCGGTATGCACGTCCTCTTGCATCGACACACTCAGACGAAATCGCTGTTGATCTAAATCGTCGAAGAGTTGGCTTAGAGTGACGGGCAATCGCCGTGCGAGCGACCCAAGAGTCACCGCATTGTAGAACAAATCTTCCTTGAGTCGCTGTGGGCTATACCGGTCGGCAACAATGCGCTCTACATAGGGTTTTGCCTCGGTAATGGGGTCAACCTCCGGAAGAAGAGACTTCGCCAAGCCCTCGGTGGTGAGAAGCGCCTTGAAAAACATTGTGTAG
>Ga0163179_10002198_pt1 | contig 13681 bp, 7 predicted proteins | sample AtlANTMetagenome_FD_109643 | JGI IMG/M metagenome (GOLD analysis project Ga0163179, IMG submission 109643) | Marine eukaryotic phytoplankton communities from the Atlantic Ocean - Atlantic ANT 2 Metagenome | ecosystem: Environmental > Aquatic > Marine > Oceanic | place: North Atlantic Ocean...
AAGAAACTGTATTACAATCGAAAACGACGAAAACAAATGGGGACTCGAACACAGTCTTGAGCTTGGGAACGATCTCGCTCTGGTGTTAGATATCCATCATCATTGGTGTAGAGAAGGAGAATACATTGAACCTACCGACGACAGATTTAAACGTGTTATTGATAGCTGGCGTGGTGTTAGGCCTGCTATCCATTATAGTGTTAGTAGAGAGGATCTTCTCCCACTACACAATAAAACACATAGACCAGACTTTCAAACCCTTACTGAGCAAGGATACAAAAAAGCAAAACTAAGGGCACACAGTGATATGATGTGGAATGATGCAGTAAATGATTGGGCATTGAGCTTTTTAGACTATGCTGATATTATGGTAGAATCCAAATTTAAAAATCTAGCCAGCATCGATTTGCATAAATATTACAAAGGAAAACAGAATGACTTACTTAAACAAGATGTACGGCAACAAGAACAAAGACAGTTCGACTCAGCCTACGTCTGGTAAAAACCCTAATAGAGTTACTGGCGGAATTAAAGGTCAGGGGGTTGACCATATTGTAATGGTAAGTGAAGACGGACTTGAGAATCAAGTCCCTACTCACAAGTATGTACAAAGTTTAGAGGAACAATTACGTAAACTACGTGCGACTATTTCGGTATTAGAACGTAAAGTGTCTAGAACTGATACTGCTATTACAAATTTACAAACAAGGAGGATAAATCATGATTAAGAAATTTATCACAAGCAGATTAGAAGAAAGAACTTCATGGGATGGTGCAGCTATTATTGCACTAGGAGTTATTGTTCTTATTGCTGGTCCATTTGCAAAACTTGCAGCTTATGCGGCTATTGCATACGGTGCTTGGACAATCTACAAAAAAGAAGACTAAAGTTTACCTATTGGTATATCACTGGAGGCAGATAAATTCCACATCTGCTTCCTTTCTACGCCTTTCTTTTGTGCAAAGGTTTTAGCATTACATTTATGACAAACATGGAAATAATTATTGGATAACCGTTTAGGATCCATTGTTCCCCTCTCACGACTAAATTCTGTATCACAATTATCACATCGCAAGACAACTATTGTTTTTGCACGTCTATAACTATGCTTTCTACCAGATTTAGATCTGCGTGTATGCCGTGTTTCTTCTTCAAATTCTCTAATATACATAACTATATTTACATAAAGATTATAGAATAAACTTATAAATACAGTATAACGAGGAGTCAAAATGAACGTTTGTACACTTACAGAATCAGCAAAACAACAAATCAACACAATATGCAAAGAAAATAACTGTTATGGTATCAGTTTAAACCTTAAAGGTGGCGGTTGTGCAGGTTTTGAGTATGATTGGGGTACTGTACAATCAGCTGATGAAGTAAAACCGTTAGATATTACAATGGACGCAGGTGATGGAAAATTTGTAATAGGTAACGAAAGTATGATGTTCTTATTTGGCACAGAAATAGATTACGTAAAAACAATAATAGGCTCTAATTTTGAAGTTAGAAATCCTAATGCCAAATCGTCATGCGGTTGTGGTATTAGTGTAAATTTTGATATGGATAAACTAGAAGAAGCAGCAATATAAACGGAGTGCAATAAATGGCAAGACAAGAAGTAAACATTGGCGTAGAGGGTAACGACGGCACCGGTGATAGTATTAGAGAATCGTTTCGTAAAACTAACGAAAACTTTTCAGAACTATATGCTGTATTCGGGCAAGGCGGTACTATTAATTTTACTGCATTAGCAGATACTCCAAACGAATTATCACCTAACACGGTTCCACTTGTAAACGATGCAGGTACAGCAATACAGTTAGCTACACTAGCTTCTAACTCGGCCTTAGGAGGCGGTGTGGCAGATACTATTGTGTTTAGTTACAATGTAGCTGGTAAACTTATTATTTCAACTGCATTTACAGAAATGTCAGATGATTTGACTCCAACATTAGGTGGACCTTTATTAGCTAACGTCAATCCAATAGCAAACGTTGAAGTATCAGACTCAGCCGCACAAAAATTTGCTACTAGTCACGGCGACAATACTATTACAATAGATGACCTTGTAATTAATAAAGGTTACGCAGATAGTAGATACCTTATTAACGATACTACAGGTACTGCTCCAGTTCGTATAAGTGATGAGCCGGCAACAGTTACACAATATACTTTAACAATCAACAGATATCTTAATAACAACATTGAAGTTCTTAATCACGGATTTGATTCTAGTATTAACGGTTCGGCATATAAATTTAGAGCAGAAGATACAGACCCATCGGGCTTAACAACTAATACAGTATATTATATTAGACGTGTTGACGCAAATAATTTTACTTTACACACAACTTCTTCTAGTGCAGCTGATGCTAATCTTGATATTGCAAACGCAACTAAAGTAGCAGTATCAGGAACAATTGATGCAGCTGATACACATACATTAATTGATAATACATACGATGCTTCTTTAGCAGGAAACTTTTTAAGTAATGTAGCAATGCCACGTAAGAGTATTGTTCGCCGACAAGGTGACACAATGGCTGGAGAGTTATACTTAAACGATCATCCTGGTGAACTTGCAGGTTCTGGAAAACCTAACGGTAATGAAGATATGCAAGCGGCTACAAAATTTTATGTAGATAATACAGCATACTCTAGTTCAACTAATTTGTTTGTTGCTACTAGCGGAGACGACTTAATGACAAGTGTTCCGCAAGGTAGAGAAGGAACAGGTTGGACTTACGCATACAGAACTATTAAAGGTGCAATGAAAAGGGCAGAAGAATTAGTTAAAGCTTCGGCTCCGGCAACAGCAGACTTATCACCATATAAACAAATTATTACACGAGATTCAGGAGCGGCTGATGCGGCTGTTACAATCGCAGATGTTGTTTCTCCTGTGTATGACCAAACAAGACTTATTATAGAATCAAATAGAGATTTTATTATTAAAGAACTTACAGGGTTTTTAAAGTTTACATATCCTAATCATGTTTATGATATTGCACGTTGCGAATTAGATAGTCAATTAATTCTTGATAGTATTGCCTTAGACATTAATAGAGGACTAAACGCTAATACACTAACAAGAGCGGCCGCAGAAAGATACTATTCAACTGCAAGTGCAAGAAAAGCAATTACAACACAATTAACGCAAACACTTGCGTCTATTACATTTAAGAAAGATTTAATAACAGCATTATTACAGCAACAGCTTTATAGGCAGAAAACAGTTGCAAGTATTTCAATTGCTTCAACAGCAGTAGTTGGAACAACAACTGATCACGGTTTAGTTGATAAGAATCAAGTTACATTTGTTGTATCGGGAGGTATGACAGAGATTAACGGTAAGACTGCTTATATTAAAAAATTAACAGATCAAACATTTGAATTGTTTACTGACGAAGGACTGACAACACCATTTAGTACTGCTGCAGGTTATTCTGCATTTACTACTGGTACAGTAGGTCCAATTTATCAAACTGAAGTCAACAGATGGACTAACGTAGGCGGTGATGGTGATGCTACTGCTAGAGTTGCAGTAGGAGCAAAATTTGATTTAATTACAAACATTATTACAAATGGTATAAATTCAGGATCAGATGAAGTGTTTGGTAGTAACTATAAAGTAGTACTAAACAACGGAGCGTTAGATTACGTAGACCAAGGTATAGCATCTAATAATGATTTACTTCCTGGTAAGATTATAACTGGTAAGATATCAGGTGCAGTAGCTAAAATTGTAAGTTTGCTATCAAACGATGCAACAAACGGAAGCAATGATACATTAGAAGTTCAATTACTATTTCCAAAAGATTTTGAAGTAGGTGAGAGCATACTTTATGGAAATACTAGTAAGAGTAAACAAATTACTGTTCATGTTGAATCAGGAGTATACGAAGAAGACTATCCTATTAAGGTACCTGAGAATGTAACCTTAAGAGGTGACGACTATAGACGAGTAATTATTAAACCAAAAGATAGAGCTTCACAATCTCCTTGGGCAAGTACATATCTATATAGAGATATTGAATTTGATGGTTTAAGTACAGCAACAACAGGAACACCATTCTTTAATCAATCAAATGTAAAGCAAGGATTTTTTGGTTACCATTATCTAGTTGATGCTGATAAGCCTGAATCAATTGGTACAGCAATTACTAATCCAGGAAAATATACTACAGCCGCAGAGATTGTTAGACTAAACAAAAAATTTATACAAGAAGAAGTTATTGCATGGGTTGATGCAAATAAACCTAATATTACTTTTGATGAACCTACTTGGAGAACAAGAGTTGAATTAATCTTAAATGATATTGCTAACGATATGGCATTGAATACAAATTACAATGCAGTTAACAGAGGTTTGTATTATCAGCAAACTCCGCAAGCTACAGCAGTTGGTGCAAATAAAGAAGCTACTATTAGCTCAATAAGATATATTGGATACTTAGTTAGAAACTTGGCCGCTGTTAAACTTACACCGCAAGGTATTGCAAGACTCGATGATTCAATTACAGAAATAGTTGATATTATTACAAACGGTAGTGTTAATACAGGTACTGGTGCAGGACCATTAGAATTTGATTATCCTGTTAATTCAGCAGGCGTTGATGCAGATGCTGATGCTACAAAAGCAAGAAAACAATTACAAGCAAACAATGCATTTTTACAAGCTGAGATTGCAGAATGGGTAAACACAAATCATTCTGGAGCATCACTTGATGCTACAAGATTAAAATTTGAAATTGGAAGAGTTATCGATGCTGCAAGTTACGATTTACAATACGGTGGCAATAGTGCAGTAAGAAGAGTTGCTCTAAGTTTATATAATGGTGCAACAGAATTATGGACAGCTAGTGCCGCTCAAAGAACAGCAGTTGCTGGCGCACTAAATTACTTGTCAACCATAGGTGAAGTTGTATTAGTTGATAATGTTGTAACAAGTTTACAATCAGATGTTGCACAAAATATTACATTAGAAGCAGCATCAACTACAGAACAAGCAGAATTCAGTGGACTATTACAAGTAGTTGAAGATGTTGTAACAGCTAATAGTACATCAGGTATACCAGCAGAAACACTTCCAAGTGTTACATGGGCTGAGTCACAATTTACAACAGCAAGAACTGCTATAATAGGTGCATCAAATGTTACTACAATACAGAATAGTGTTATAAGTTTTGTTAATACTAACTTTGTTAACTACGTTCACGGAGTAGCAAAATGTAGAAGAGACGTTGGTTTAATTTTAGATTCTATAAGAAACGATTTAATAAGAGGTGGAGCAGAATTTACTACAGCTTCAGCAGGTGAGTATTATTACTATTACGTTGCCAAGTACGCAGAAGGTGGGTTCTTAGGACAAGAGGCAATCACAAGAGATTCAGTAAATCAAATTGGAACTATAATACAAACACTCTTAACTGGAGCATATCCTAACGGTAGTATTTTACAAAACCAAGCGGCGGCAAGTTATCAACCTCCAGTACTTACAGGAGGCACTGGAGAATCTGGAACTGGTACTTTAGCTATTAACTTAGTTGGCAGAGTTACTTACGCATTCAATAACGATTATAATCCACCAAAAAGAAATAATCAAATGGATGTGTTCTTAATGAACGACGGTACAATTATTTCTAATGTAAGTTGTCAAGGACACGGTGGATTTATGACTGTGCTTGACCCAGCAGGACAAATATTAACAAAGTCACCTTACATATTTGCATGTTCTAGTTTTAGTAAAAGTGAAAACAAAAAAACATTTGCTGGAGGAATGTTCCTCGATGCTTATGTTGCTAACCTTCCAGTATATGTACCAGAAACAATTAATCCTGGTGCATCATTAGGAGGATTACAAAACGGTAAAATAAATAATTTTACTCTTTGGATAAGAAGTTTGCCAGGAGAAGGTTTATTTTTAAGAGCACCGTTACTTCCATGTCCATTCTATGTTGAAGGACGTAGATATCAAATAAATGCTATTTCAGATTATGACAGTGGAAACGGTTGGTGTAAAATTTATCTTGATGCAGATTCAAACGGTGGTACAGGATATGATCAAACGCAGTTTGCAGATTCAAAATATTATAGGGACTTATTTTTACAAACCTCTGGAAACAGATCATTACTTGCACAAAACTTTACACAGATAAATGACTTAGGTTACGGACTTGTTTGTAACAACGGTGCAGTATCTGAACAAGTGTCAACATTTACATACTACAACCATGCGGCATTTTATGCTTTCAATGGTTCAGAAATTAGAGCATTAAACTGTTCAAACGGATATGGTAACTTTGGTCTTGTTGCAGAAGGAGCAGATCCAAACGAAATTCCAGATCAAGTAACATTACGAGACAGGACTATGCAACCTGCTAAAACTGTAACTACAGCAACATTTACAAATGCTGTTAATGATACAGACATTTATGTAACTGAACTTGGACAGGCACCGTTACCGAACTCACATGTAACTATCGCACACGGTGGATCAACGGGTACACTAAATTATCTTATTAATAATGTTGAGTGTATGAGTGATGCAGATAACGATCAAATTTTTGGTGAAATTGGTGATGTTCATGTAACTGGTGTTGAATCAGTTACTAGTATAGGCGGTGCTGATGGTTCACGTTCTGCAGGAACTTATACAAATGTACCAACCACAGGTGGTTCAGTTAAAAATATTAGCGGTGCAACACAGGCAAATCCAGTTGTAATAACGACTACTACAGATCATAATTTAAGAGACGGATCTAAAATTGTTATAGGTTCTGTTGCAGGCATGACGCAACTTAACGGTAACACATATTATTCTAAGAGTGTTAGTGATACAACATTCCAATTATATTCTGACTCAGCATTAACAACCACAGTTAATGGTGCAGGATTTACAGCTTATACTTCAGGCGGTACAGTAACAGGTGGCGGAGCAACATTTAACATTACAGTTGATGGCACAGGAGCTGCAACTTCTGTAACAGTTAGCCGTGGTGGACAAAATTATGTTACTGGTGAAACTCTTACAGTACTTGATGCTGACATTGGTAACGGTGGCGGTGCTGCATTAACATTTGATGTTGTAGCTGTTGCAAATGCATTAGGTGTAGGAAAAGTAAGTAACAGAATTTATAAATTAAGTATTGCAGTTGACTCTGCACAAGCAAACGACTTCTTTGACAAGTTACAATTAACAGTACCAGGTGGTACTCTTATCAAATATAGAAATGTTAAATCACATGTATTAAACGGTATTACTGATCCGTCACAATTAAATGTTAGACCTAATACTGCTATTAACTTTGATGAAAGTGATACAGTTACATATAGAAGTATTGATTTTCAAAATACAGATCCATACGGTGTTGCTGTTGGTGCAAATTCAATTTATACTACATTAGATTCTGGTTTTGAAACATTAGATATTAGTTCAACTGGTGATGTAAATTTACAAGGTGGTAATGGTAGTACACAAGGTGATACAAAAATTGCTATTAACCAACTTACTAGAGCTAGTGATATAACAAGAATAACTAGAGACATTGCAGGATTACAACCAGGTGAAGGCGGTTATGCTGGCGGAATGTTATTTACACATGACGGTAAAATTCATCAGGTTACTAATTACGAAAGTGATTCAACAGTTGCATATATTACCATTGCTGACGTAGCAGATACTAATATTAACGGCAGTTATTCAGGTACAGGATTAAACTCAGGATTATCAATAACAACAGGTGAAAACTTTAAACTAGGCATCAATGCAAATGCTACAGCTGAACTCACTGTTTCGATATCACTTGTAAGAGCTACAGGACACGACTTTACACAGATTGGTACAGGTTCGTTTAATGACTCAAACTATCCAAACATTATTTTAGGTAAAGCAGAAAACTCACTTGCAGAATTTTATACTACAGATAATACTGCTTCTAAAGCACAGGTGTGGGAGCGAAGAAAAGGTAGAGTATTCTTTGTAAGTACTGACCAATTTGGTTTCTTCCGTGTAGGTAAATTCTTTAGTGTAGACCAAGCAACAGGACTTATTACATTCTCAGGAGAAATTGGATTATCAAATGCTAACGCACTTGGATTTACCAAAGGTGTTACAATTAACGAATTCTCAGCAGACGATTCAATGGGTGATGCTTCGGCTAGTGCAGTACCAACTGAGAAATCAGTTGTTGCCTATGTTGATAGACGACTTGGTAGCACACAAGGTGGCGCACAAGTTCAAGCATCTCCTTCAGGAAATAGAATTGGACAAGGCTTTGTACCATTAAACGGTGTATTTCCAATGGAAGGCACATTGGTTATGGGTACTAATCAAATTACTGGTGTTGCTAATCCAGGTACTGATGGTACAGCGGCTACTAATAAAAATTACGTAGACGCAAGAGTTGGTGAATTTGATGAACTCAAAGATTTAAGAAGTGTTGAAACTAATAGTCAAACTAAAGATGATTTACTTGTTGCGACTGGTAAGAAAAGAATTTATGTATCTCCACCAAGTGGAGGAACATGGGTAGTAGGTGATACAATTCAATTAGTAGGTAACGCAGGTATTAATGGTACGATTGTAGACTTAGAGATAACAACAGATCAACTACTTGGCGATAACGGTAATGCTTATAGTGTAACTATTGTAACATATACTGTCGGCGCAGGAGCGTTTACTTTAAGTGACTCTTTGACTAACGGAACTGCAACAGCAACAGTACTTACTACTCCAATGGATGAATGGGCTAATGCCGCAGAAGCATCTGGTAGTGATATTAATATTACAGCAACTAGAACACAAACTGCAACCGAAGTTGATTTGCAAATTGCACCTGGAGCAATTATTAACGCAGATGTTAATAATAGTGCAGGTATTGTTCAAAGTAAATTATCTATGCAAAATGCAAATACATTTGATGAAGATGATGCGACAAGCGGTTGGAGCGGTTCAGCTAGTAAAGTACAAGCTGATTTAGGACTAGCTAAATTTAGTGATGAAAACTTTGAAACTGTAAGCGGTTATGTAAGAATTAAAGCTGGAGGTATTGCTGTTGCTGAACTACAAAATATTGTAACAGGTAATGTTCTAGGAAGAACTACAGCAGGTACAGGTTCAGTTGAAGAAATTTCATTTGCTGATGCACTATCTGCAGGTGGAGGTCTTGTTGATAGTGACTTTACAAATACAATAATTTCAACAGATACAGGATATCCTGGATCAGCTTTAGTTAAATTATCAGCAGGTAATTACGGCGTAAGTGTGATATCAGATGCGTCAACAGGTGATACTATTGCTAGAAGAAAAACTTCAGGAGCAATACAAGCAAACAGTTATATAATTGGTGGTACTGACACTTATGAAATTTTGTCAGAAAGTTCAGGTACACTTACATTAAAAACACCTGCTCAAGGTACAATACTTACAGCAGTTGGCGGAAGTGTAACTCCTTCAGTAACATATCCGGTTGTAAAGATTCCAGGAAACCTAGATGTTGGAGAAACTAATATTAGTACTGAATCAACATTCCATGCAGGTTCTAGTTATACAGGAGAATCATTTGTAGCAAGTGACTGGACATATACAAACTTTATTGAAGCTAATGGTGAGAGAGATGCAACAGGTACTGGTATTGGTTTAGGTGCAGGAACAGGATTTACTGATGCGGCGGCAGATATTATACAAATTGTTACAGGCGGTGCAGTAAGAGTACAAGTTGGAAATACTATTACAAAAGTAACAAACGGATTAACTGTAGAAGGAAACACTATACTAGGGAGTGATAGTGCTGACACAGTTAACATAACAGGTAGAATTAGTGCAAATATTTTACCAAATGCAGACAATACTATTAACTTAGGACAAGGTGGCGGTACTCCGCTTAAATTTAATACTGTATACGCTACAACATTTTCAGGTACAGCAACTACAGCAAGATATGCTGACTTAGCTGAAAAATACTTAGCAGACGAAGCATACGAAGCTGGTACAGTAGTGGTACTTGGTGGCACAGAAGAAATTACAGTGACATCTACTAAAGACGATCATAGAGTAGTTGGTGTTGTTTCAACTAATCCAGCTTACTTAATGAACTCAGAACTTGAAGGTAATTATCCAACAGATGTTGCAATGACTGGAAGAGTACCTTGTAAAGTAATTGGAATTACAGCAAAAGGTGACATGTTAGTTGCTAGTGCTGTTCCAGGATATGCTGTTGTTAACAATGATCCTAAACCAGGAACAATAATAGGAAAGGCGCTAGAAAATAAACCAGATGGCGGCAAAGGAACTATTGAAATTATCGTAGGGAAAATATAATGGCAAAGAAAATAATTAACATTGGTAAGTCACAAAATAAAGGTGATGGCGATCCGTTACGTACAGCTTTTTCTAAAGTAAACGATAACTTCGATGAACTTTACAGCGGTACATTTACAGATACAACAAACTTTGGTACTGATATTATTCCAGGTACGGATAATAACATTGCATTAGGATCTTCAACTAAACGCTGGTCAGATTTATATGTTGCAGATTTTATTTTTATCAACGGTGTACGATTAAGTGGATCAGCGGCAGGCGATCTTGTTGTAGGCGGAAACGTTGTACAAGCAAAAGATATAGTAGGAAGTATATTTGCTGACGATTCAAAACTAATGATGGACGGACTTACTGGAACATTATACGGTCCTATGATCGGAGATGTTACAGGAAGTGTGTTTGCAGACAACAGTACTATATTAGTTGATGGTGTATCAGGAAAAATTACATTAGGAAATAATACAACAGACGATTTACCAGAAGGAAGTACAAATAAATATATCAATGGTAAAACAACAGACGATTTACCAGAAGGTTCATCAAATGAATATTATACAAATGCTAAATTCGATACTCAGCTTTCTACAAAAAATACAGACAATCTTTCAGAAGGTGCTTCAAACAAATATTATTCTAGTACACTTGCAAACGCAGATATTGATGCAAGAGTAACTCAATCTTTTGTTAACAATTTAAGTATTACAGCTACACAAGTTGGAAATATTACAGCTATAGCAAGTGTGATAGATACAGATGATAGCAGTACAATAACATTTACTCCAGCGGTAACAATGAATAGCGATTTAACTGTAGAAAATAATATAATACCAAATAACATTATTGGATATATTAGCAATGTCGAACTTAAAAATATAGTAGCGGCAAGCACAGATTTTGCTGACTTCAAAACAAGGATAGCGACACTATAATGACTTACGATAAATATACAAAACAGGATGTAACTAATGGCAAATAGATTTCCAATTATACTTGATACAAATGATAATAACCGTCTAAAGGAATTGCCAAATGGTGACAGCTTAGACTTAGCTAATGGCGGTATTAGAAATGCTACATTTATAGAAGCAACACAATTAATTTTAGCAGGAACTACACTAACACCTTTTAGCGGATCGTATACTGACTTAACTAACAAACCTACTATTCCATCAGATATAAATGAACTAACTGATACACAAAATTTACTAACTGGTACTACCTTTGCTACTATTACAGGTAAGCCAACTACATTATCAGGTTATGGAATCACAGATGGATTTGATGGCAAGTATTCAAGTCTAACACTAGTACCTAATTTTGCTCCAGTAGCTACAGCAGGTACATTTACTAGCCTGTCAGGGAAACCAACTACAGTATCCGGATACGGAATAACAGATGCACTTACAGGTACATCTAATCTAGCAGATTTAGCAAATGTAAATAATGCAACTCCTACAGATGGACAATTACTATCTTGGGATAACGCAAACAGTTATTGGAAACCAATAACAGCATCAGGAACTGGTACTGTTACAAGCGTTATAGCTAGTACAGGACTTACTGGTGGTACTATTACAGCATCAGGAACAATAGCAGTTGACGTTGGTACCGGTGCTAATCAAATTGTTCAACTAGACTCTAGTGGTAAACTTCCTAATGTAGACGGTGTACAACTTTTTAATGTTAATATTACATCTTTAAATAACTCAGCAGATGTTACATATGCAAATCCGCAAGTAGGACAAGTATTAAAGTATGACGGAGCGAAATGGACTAATGCTAGTGATACTGGTGGCGGTGGATCAATTACTTTTGTAGGTGATGATTCTACAGGTACAACAGTTGACGGAAGCGAAACATTTAAAATAGCGGGTGGTACTGGAATTACAACAGCAGTATCAGGAGACACATTAACAATTACAGCAAGTGCTTCTTTAACTGATGTTGTCAACGATACAACACCACAACTTGGTGGCGATTTAGATGGACAAGCATTTAACATTACAACTACAGGAAAAATATTATTTGCAAACAAGTATGATAACCTAGTTGATTTACCAAACGCAACAACCTATCACGGTATGTTCGCACACGTACATGCAACAGGCAAAGCATATTTTGCTCATGGCGGTGTATGGCTACCTCTTGCTAACGAAAGTGCTTTAGCTGATTACCAAACCACATCTGGCTTAAACGCAGCCATTGATTCACATTTAAACCAAACTAGCCCTACAGCCGGATATGTTTTAAGTTGGTCTGGAACTGATTATGCATGGGTTTCAAATGCAGGTGGAGGAGGTGGCGGATCTCTCGGTAACTTCACGTTTGGCTCAAGTAATATGGACACAGATGATTCAAGTGGTATTAATATTATTCCACAGGTTACAGTTCAATCTGATTTAATTGTTGAAAATGATCTTACTGTAAACAACACAGTGACAGCTACAGAATTTATTAGTACTTCAGCAGGAACTCCAGAAATACGTTCAGCAACTAATTTAGATTTATACGCAAATGGTTCAGTAGTAATAAAAGACGGAGCTCTAAGATTATTCAGTGCAATCACTACTGTTAGAGATGCATTATCTGCATCAGCAGGTGATACAATTTATAATTCAACTGTAAACAGAACACAAGTATACAACGGAAGTGCTTGGGTTAGTCAAGCATTAAGTACAGATATTCCAACAAATACTAACCAACTAACTAACGGTGCGGGATTTGCTACACTTGCAAGTCCAACTTTTACAGGAACAGTAAATGGTATTACATCTACAATGGTTGGCCTAGGCAATGTAACAAACGAATCTAAAACTTCAATGTTTACTGATCCATCTTTTTCAGGAACAGTAGCAGGTGTTACAAAATCTATGGTTGGACTTAGTAATGTAGATAATCAATCCAAAGCAACTATGTTTACAGACCCAACATTCACAGGAACAATGTCAGGAACATTTGGTGGCACAGTACAAAATACATTTACAGTTACTAACAACGGAGCAAGTGACTATACATACGCACAAGATAATAAATTTTTTACAGCAAACAAAAACGATCCAATTTTATATTTAAGACGGGGAGAAACCTATAAATTTGTTATTTCAGCATCAGGACATCCTTTTGAAATTAGAGTTTCAAACGGTGGATCTGCTTATTCAGATGGAATGACAAACAACTCAATAGCTTCAGGTACGCTTACATTTGTAGTTCCAATGGATGCTCCAGCAACTTTATATTATCAATGTACAGCTCACAGTGGTATGGGCAACACTATTAACATAGTTTAGGAGACTATTATGGCCGCGAACGGAATATCAACACTAACACTCAAAGCAACTAGACAAGACACT
>Ga0163179_10002199_pt1 | contig 13679 bp, 11 predicted proteins | sample AtlANTMetagenome_FD_109643 | JGI IMG/M metagenome (GOLD analysis project Ga0163179, IMG submission 109643) | Marine eukaryotic phytoplankton communities from the Atlantic Ocean - Atlantic ANT 2 Metagenome | ecosystem: Environmental > Aquatic > Marine > Oceanic | place: North Atlantic Ocean...
AAGATGCCTGCCCTCTTTGAAAGACCGGACGACATCCCACTTTTAGCCACGCATTTTCTCGACTTTTTCTCCCAAAAAAACAGCCGTCAAATTGAAGGCCTTTCGCCCGAGGCACTCGACGCGTTGATGGCACATGCGTGGCCAGGAAACGTACGCGAACTCCAGAATGCGATGGAGCGGGCGGTGGTCCTATGTCGCGGCTCACGGATTGAAAGCACAGACCTCCCACCTGCTGTACGTAAAGAACACAGCCGACAACGCAGTCTGACCTTTACCATCGGCACACCCCTCAGAGACATTGAAAAACTCATGATCACTGAGACAATGCGCCAATGCGAAGGCGATCGAAATTTAGCAGCCTCTCTTCTTGGAATCACAGCACGGACAATCTATCGACGAGAAGCAGAATGGACTCAAGATGTCCCAGGCGACACCGACTCTGACACAACCCCTAAAGCTTGAAAGCTCTGCCTTCTCCAATTAGATCGGGGCTGTCTTACAACAAAAGGTCACCCTAAACGGGTTTCCGGAGTTCGAAAAAGCATGCTTTTCCTACTGACAATCGCGCTGAGCACCGCCAACGCAACCCCCCCGGCGGTCACTTCGGGCTCGGACATTCAGGCATGGCGCACACTGGGAACAGAGGCATCTGTGTCCGAGCTTCAAGACTTTCTCAAGACCCATCAACAGTCACCGCTCGCAGAATTGGCCGTTCGCCGTTTGGAAGCTTTGGGTGCCTCAATTCCTACTGAGCACACCACGCACATTCTTGAGTCAGTGATTACGCACGATGCTCGTCTCGCCCGCACGCCCGTTAGTGTAGCGGTCGCCACCGTAAAGATGGAGACCAAGAGCAACACGAAGAGCGAAGACACCACAGTGGCATCGGCCGAATAGGCGCATTCCGAGCCCAACTCAAGCTCGAGACGAAGAAGCCCCGCTAACGCTAGCTCACACCCCAGGGAGCGGCTGCGCCTGCGTTCGCACCAGTCATGCCCTCCATTCGTGCGTCGAGCGTCCCTAGAGCCTTTGCCCTCGTCAATACGGGATTGTTCATCGCGGAGCGTACGGCACCAATAAATTTCTTAGATACCCGGGACGCTGGGCGCATGTAGTCCGAGGTCATCAAATCGACGACACGATCATCAATCAGCATCTTGAGTACGCTGTGCGGAAAATATCCAGAACGCGCTAGGTACAAGAGCGTATTGGGGTAATTATCGTTCTTTTCGAAATACATTTTGTCGTAGATCTCAGAGCGTTCATCACTGATCAGGCCATCTCGCATCGCGATCGTATGCAACGAGGTTCCGGGGTAAAAAATCACCGAGAAAACTTGTAGTTTGTACGGCTTTGGAAGCTCCGTAATCAGGCGCAACGTATCCAACTTGTCCTGCATCGTTTCATAGGGCAAGTCGTAGATGATGTCGTACTGAGGTGGTGCTGTCCGATCGGCGTACTTCGCAATAATTTCGGCGCTCTTGAGAATCTTCTCTTTGCCCATCGTCGAACGACGCATCAGCTTTTGGATACGAATCGACCCGTGCTCGATCCCCATCTGAATACAGTGCAAACCAGCATCCACAAGCGCCGCATATTTCTCTTCGGTGATCGTACCGGGCGAACCCAACAAGTAGAAGGGATCGCCAATGCGCTCCTTGTACTGCTTCGCAAAGTCCAGCATCTCCGGAAGCGGGCGTCCAAAAAAGGAATCGTCTGAGAACCAGAAGAAATTGATATACGGGAAGTTTCGCTTCACCTCTTCAAGTTCGGAGATCACGTTCTCTACGCTGCGATACCGCACAAAACGCTGTCCACTATACAAATCTCTTGAAAAGCTATTGCCGCAATACGAGCAGGCATGCGGACAACCTCGCCCTGTCATGGTTTGGTAGCCGATTTTCCCGAACATCCGTGAAACCGTGCCGTTCTGCATGTACCGGCGAAGAAGATCCCCAGTCACCTGCAGCAATTCACCCTCGAAGAGCACCCAATGCCCCTCCGTGGAAAAGTCAGGGAAGGGGTAATTGTCCAACTCTTGCTCGAGACTACCGGGTTCATTTCGAACCACCACATCGCCTTTGCGCCAAACAAGCCCTTTGATGTCTGACAAGTCGTCTAGATCTCCCGACTCCAAGCGTTCACACAGCTTAAGCACCAAGTCTTCCGCATCACCAATCGCGACGTAGTCGGCATGGGAAGCACACTCATCTGGACGAACGGAAGGATGGAAGCCACCCCAAATCACGGGGATATCGCCGAGACGTTCCTTGACGGCACGAGTCAGCTGTTTTGCCGAATCAAAATAGTGCGTCATCAAGGTAATTCCGATCAAGTCAGACCCTTCCGCAATCTCCTCAAACTGATCGATCACTTTGGCCGAATACCGCTCAGAGCTCATCTCGACGTGATCAATCTCACCATCCCCGGCAAAGTCGGGCATACAAATCACACGCGTCTCGTGTCCAGCCTCTCTGAGAACGGCAGACAAGACGCGTATTCCGTAGTTGGCGATATCCGGGTAGGGACTAACAAGGGTTATTCGCATGCGTGCTCCAATGCGATGCTCTCCAAGAATAGCTGTAGGAAAAACAACCCGTCAACTGTTGTTAATGCAGAAAGCCGCCAATAGACTGGAAAAGACCAACTACCAACTTCCGCTTTCTTTCATTTCCGAGACAACATCATCATCGAAGATCACCACACGCTGAAAAAGACGAATGGCCTTATACGCTGTCTTTGATCCCTTGTGCCAGATGACCAACTCACCGCTATCTAACTCTTCAAAGCGATAAATATATCGCTCGGATCGATGGGCATCGCGACCGGCAAGTTTTTGCATGTCGTGGGGACGACCCCAAGCCATCAACACCTTGTCTTTGGTCCAACCACGGGCCACATCACCAGTCAGGATGAGCTCACGAACATCTTCTGGGTACTGGTAGAACTTTTCCCACAGACCGAGCTTCTGAAGATAGGCGTCCCTATCCTGTTGCTCTTTATGCTTGAGATAGGTCTTCTTCTCCGCATCCGTCATATAGACGCGTAATGCGCGATAGTGATCCCACTCTTGATCCGAAAGACGCTTGATGGGATTGCAAGCCGACAACACCAATGCCAACACGACAAAGAAACGAATGGACGCCATTGTGTTTTCTCCTTGAACCCCACCTATCACAAAGGGAAATTCGACGCAGCATCAACAATGCCAAGGTCCTGGGTCGCCACCCAACCGTTGCCATTTCCCACAAGCTCGACCAAAGCATAATTACCGACCACATCTCGCACGACCAACTCCACCCCTTCCGGCAACTCTCGCAACACCACGCCTGCGCCCACCCCCATCTCGGACCGCAGCACTGTCTGCTCCAAAATGACTCCGAAAGAAGGCATGCGTAGCGATAAAAAAACGGAAACAAAGAGAAAAAGTCCCGGAAGCCCAAGCAACAACGCGGGGATGCCCACAGAAACCTGCTTCCTCAAACGCCCTACGATACCAATCAAGCCAACCAAAGAGAGCAGGACCGTGGCCATCCAAGCCTGCTCCTTGACGGATAGAACATCATTTAAAAGCAGCGGCCCGCTCGTCTCCGGCACATCCAACCCTGTATTCAACTCGCCGCGAACAAAATCAATATTCGCCTTGGTGTCGGCATTTCGAGGACCTAATTGTCGCGCTATCTGCCACGCCAATATGGCGCGTCCATTTTGCCCATTCCGATAAAAGGTATTGCCCAGGTTGTAATACAGTCCCCCGCTGTGATTCCCATCCTCGATCAAGTCGACATACAGCTCCGCAGCCAACGCATAATTTCCATCCGCATAATGGGAGTTCGCATCCTGAAGGCTCGACATATTCGACGCCAACGCATTGGACCAAAGCATCAGGAAAATAGCGATCACTTCTGCAGCTCCAACAGCGCAACCATGGTCCGCTTGACCCGTTCACTATCCACGGGCTGACCTCCGCCGTATCGGGCCTCCTCGAATGAGGAATAAATCAATAGGGCCTCTTCGCGAATTTCACCCTGTAGACCCACCTCCAAATGCTGTCTCCGAATTCCCGCCGACGATCGTCGGAGATAATGCGCCAAACAGTCTCTAAAAAGCGCTTCTTGTTCTTGGAGTTCTATACGACGAAAGCCCTTGATTCGTTTTTTGAGATTGCGCTTGGGATCTACACTCCGCTCTACCTGTGAAACGCGCTTCTTGAGAACTAGACCGCCCAACACGACCAAGGGACTAAAACCTACAATCCAAAAGGCCGGCTGAAATCGCAAACGGTCGTCCCCTAGCTCCACTTGATGCCGCAGTGGCAAGATGTCCCGACTCTTCGATGCTTCTTGCACAAGGGTCGGCGTCCCATACTGGTTGACCTGAGCAACCCCATCCCCTGCCAAAACCTTCAATACACCCAACTCCTTTCGGAGAGTCACATAGGATTCCGTTGTCGGACTAAACGTCACCACCTCAATCGGCGGAAGTGTAATCTCCCCCACGACTTCAGGGACAACAGCCCGCTTAAAGTGTGCGCGAGCGATGAAATTCCCATCCTCGATGGCCGACACGTACTCCGGATCATCATCGTAGCTTGTTAGTCCTACATCCTCTGGAAAAGCAGGAAGACGATATCCAAGCAAACTACCGTCACCGACCAGCACCACATCAATGGTGACAGACTCACCCACCCGCACCTGTGACTTCGACAAAGACGATTGGACCTGAAAGTCACCGACTAAACCTCGATAATCGATCGACGGATCCGTTTTAGGTAATGGATGAACAGCAACCCGAATCGCATCCGTCGGGAAAATCTCTGTTTTGGTTTCCTGAAAAAACGATCGGCGTCGATTTGCAGTAGCGGTCTCAACTTGAACAAGGCCAGGCGGAATGTCTCGAGCGCCCGCACGACTTGCAATCAAAGGCGTAAACAACTCCAAAACGCCCCAGGTTTTCCCGTCAATTAGGGTGTTGTACTCCCGCTTCTCTTCCTCAGCACTCTGCTCGGGAGAAAAACCCTCCATTTCGGGTGGTCTCCATGCCGACTGAAAAATCCGAGAGGGCAATCGAAGCGTCAACTGATGAACCACTGTCTGGCCCACCCACATCTTCTCCTTATTGAAGGCGGAGAAAACGCCACCGACATCATCCGGATTTGCGGCCACCACCGAGATCGCTAAACCATTGGTTTCTAACATTTCCCCATTGGCGTAAAGACGAATCGGAGGCACCTCATACTGCCCCTCAATAAGCCCCGTCAACGCATAGGTATATGTCACGGTCCGAGTCCGCCGACCATTGATCGTGGTCAACGACTGACGGCGGCCTCGGGAAACAATACTGAGGCCATCCACAATCGGCATTCTTACACCGTTGGTCGCATCACCATCTACGATACTCACATACAGACCAACCGTTTCTCCTTCCTGGAGGCTCTTGCGGTCCACTTGTAGATACACCTCGGAGCCATACGCTAAAGACGTCCAAATAAAAGTCAACGCTATCCAACAGGCTCTTTTCACCAGTCTTTCTCCGCTGACCGTCCACCCACTTGAACATTGGGCTCCCCTTCTTCAACTGCTTCAAGTAAACGTCGCGCTTCCTCCTTCGACATTTCTTGCACCCCCTCTGCGAGCTGCGGCTCTTTGGGTTCATCCGTCTTTTCGGATTCTACGGGGTCTTCGGATTCTTCATCTTCAGTGGACTCCTGTGATTCCTGATTCGTATCCTCAGTGGGATCCGATTCTGACGCGTCCTGGTCACTCTCCTCTTCAGACTCTTCCTTTTCTTCAGAGTCGTCTGATGAGTCGGGTTGCTCCTCTGGAGGCTTTATCTCGAGGCGTTGTTGAATCTCTTGACGCACCGCATCGGCGTTCTTCTGCGCAGACTGCACAAGTTCCTCCATTTCAGGAAGCTCCGATGCATTCTCAACCACCCGCCCCCAGTCCGCGACAGCCTCCTCCAATTTACCCGCTGCATAGGCCGAATTCGCCGCGTTATACCGCGCCCCCCAACGCAGTTTTGGATCAACAGCCTGGTCCGCTGCCTGGGAGAACGCTCGGTAGGCCTCGTGATGCTCGCCAGCAGTGCTCTTCTCGAGTGCCAGGGACCACAAGCCTCGCGGGCTCAGCACATCCAACTCCGTCTCGGCAGCAAAGCTATGCGACGACGACAGCATCAAACTCGATGCAATCAGGAAGGAGAACAGACCACGCCGGTTTGCCTTCTCTCTTCTCGCGAAAGCACCAAACAACAAAACAAAACCCAGAGCCAGCGGCCACTGGAATCGTTCGTTCCAGTTTTTGTCTCTCGAACTCCCTTGGTCAGTCTTGCTCAATTGGCTGTTTAATGCCGCCACCAACTGCCGGGTATCCGAGGCTCCACCAACTGACTGTACATAGGCTCCATCGGTCAATTCTGCGACCCTCTTCAGGACGGTTTCTTCCAGACGACTAATCACCATCTCCCCATTGCGATCGACCTTAAAACCACCTTTCATCTTCGGAATCGGAGCCCCCTTCAAACCACCTACTCCTAGCGTGTAAATCCGTACCCCAGCATCCTTAGCCAAACGAAGTGGAGCCTCAATCCGATCATCCCAGTTCTCGCCATCCGACACCAAAACAATGGCCCGGTCAGCTGGAGTCTCCAAATCCATCATGTCCAAGGAAACGCTAACCGCCGATGCTATCGATGATCCCTGTGCTCGAATTGTCGCTGTGCTGCTACGCTTCAAGATGCTCTTCAGCGCATGGTGATCTAAAGTTTGAGGCATTCTTGGATAGGCACCTCCCGCAAACAACACCAACCCCACACGACTACCCGGCAGCGCATCCACGAAATCAGTCACATCCCGTCTCGCTCGTTCGAGACGACTAGGCTCAACATCTGTCGCATCCATAGAACGGGAGACATCCAGAGCAACAACCACCTCTAACCCCATTGCTGCTTTTTCTTCCCAGACATAGCCCAACCGTGGCTGAGCAAGCGCGAACACAACCGAGATTAGACCGAGAAGTACGAAAGTACTTCTCCAAGCTCGACGACGCCATAAGCCAGCAGGCGCAACTTGCGCGGAAAAATGAAGACCGAAAAGCCGATGCAAGTCCTTCTTTGCACGGCGACGGCTCCACAAAACCAGTACCCCTAAGAACAGAACACCCCAAAGGCCATGCAGATAGTCAGCCGCACCGAAATTCACGGTAGCCTCCGCAGATAGCTATGGGAAAGCAGTAGGGAGAGACACAACAGCACAACACTTGGATTCAAATAATCGCGATAGCGCTCTTTCTGACGCACGTATTGGCGCACATCCGCTGTCGTCTTCTCCAGCGAATCGATGGTTTCGTAGACCTCCTGGAGACTTTGCGTATCTTTCGCTCGAAAATACTTCCCACCCGTGGCTTGAGCGATCTCAGTCAAGGTTGACTCATCAATCTCTTCAGTTGGGCGTGAGAACAAACCTCTGCGGCGCCCCTCCGTCGAGCCTACTCCGATGGTGTAAATCGTTACCCCTAAGGCTTCTGCAGCCTGTGCAGCCTGCAGCGGAGTAAGGGAGCCCGCATTGTTGCGGCCATCGGTCAGTAAAATCAATACCCGCGAGGGTCTGTCGAGATCGGCCAACTGACGAGCAGAAACCGCCAAAGCCTCACCAATAGCTGTACTGGCTGCGCCTGCCATACCGATACTTACTTGGTCCAAAAAGCGCTGTAGTGCTTCGTGATCCAAGGTCAATGGAACTTGAGAGAACGCCTCTTCTCCAAACACAACAAGTCCGATTCGATCATGTGTTCTTCCATCCACAAAATCACTCACGACCTGCTTGGCAACATGCAATCGATCGACATTGCGTTGATTGATCCGAAAATCAGGCGCCTCCATTGATCCCGAAACATCCAAAGCCAAGACAATATCGATGCCTTCGCTGAGCACAACCTCTTCCACATTCTTTTCGACAGGTCGAGCCAAGGACAGAATCAAGCCGCACATCCCAGCCCACTGAAGAAGAACAGGTAGTGGCGCTAAAATCACCCGAAGACTCTTCGGGGCAGACAAGCCACGGAGATTCGACCAACGTACTGCCACACCCGGTGTGCGCAGCATGTCTCTCAAAATCAGAAGCCCCAAAGGCAGAAACAACCATAAAAACAGAGGATCTTGATATTCAGTCATTGTCTGAATTCTCCTCAATTCTCCGTTGGCGTGTCGCTTCAATCAACTCTCTAAGGTCTTCGTCCAAAGAGATAAACAGTGCCGCCCCACCCCCTCGACGCGCATATTTGATTCTGTCAGTTGCAGTCAGCAATCTTTTGGACTGGCCAATGTGACGCTCGGAAAGGGTTCCTCGCAAACGCAACAACACCTCTCCGGTTGTGTATGCACTCGCAGGCACCCCAAAGCGCCGCTCCAAATATCGACGATAAATCTGCGAAAGCAGAAGAGCTCGGGTGTGTTCGTCTAAATTGGGGTTGTTCTGAACCTTTTCCCATGCTGTCAACGCCTCCACAGCAGGAGGAACAGGCGGTCGCGGTGGCACCTGTTTTATAGGTCTCCTCCTCCAAAGAAATCCCAGAACCAACAACAGCAGCATCCCCGCCAAAATCCACCGAACGCGACGCGGCCACGGACTGACAGGCTGTGGAGGTACAGGAGCCATCGCATCGATCTGCGAAGACGGGCCTCCATCTCCAATATCGAAAAACAGCCGTTGGCTCTCACGAGTGCGAAGCTCGCCGTCTAATGCAACGAAAGAAAAAGCGATCGGCTCAATGACATAACTTCCGTCCGGTGCGCTCAACGCATACCGATAGTTTGCCGTGCTACCGCTAGACGACTCCACCGTTTGCCGGTCCATCTCTTCCACCGTGACGCCGTCAATTTCGACCGAAAAATCTTCTGGACTCCAGTCTGCACGTGTACTGAGCCGAAGGTCGAGATGAAGTGTCTCCCCGGACTGGGCCCTTTTGTCCGACAGATGCACCTCTACCGATACCTCCACCTGTTCCGATGGTGCCAACTGAGGCTCTGAATGACAGCCAAAAAGCCACAACAAGGCAATCATCGCATTCTCTCCACCTCGCGAAAATGCTTCATGAGCGCCATAAACGGATCTGCGTCTGTTGAGATAGAGGAAACGTATGCCCCCGACGAACGCAACGCTTTTTCCCGGTGATTGAGCCAATCGGAATGGGTCCAGGCCCCGGTATCCATCAAGATTCGTTCGCCGCTTTCGGAATCCACGACCTCCAGCAAGCCTACATCCGGAGATTTGCGCTCCAGTGGATCGGTGAGCACAAAACAGTGGGTGCGATGCTTTGCCGACAACACAGACAGAGCCCGGTAGGGATCGTCGCCCAAAAAGTCCGATACAACACACACCACCGCTCGACGCTTCAACGAACGACTGAGTTCCTCCATGGCACCTGACACATCTGTTTTCGTCCCACGAGATGAATGCCCAAAAACCTCACGAATGACACGCCAAGCATGTCCACGACTCTTTCGAGGCGGAACAAACAACTCAACCTGATCGCTGAACGCCATCAGTCCCACACGATCATTGTTACGAATCGCCGCATAGGCCAGCGCACCAGCCACACGCGCTTGCTGAAGCCTTTTATCGGTCAACCGATCGCGGCCCCCTGAACCAAAAGCCATGGAAGCCGAGACATCGATCGCGATCATCATGGTGAGTTCGCGCTCTTCCTGAAAAACCTTGACGTGTGGCTCGTCTGTTCGAGCTGTCACATTCCAATCGATATGACGAACATCGTCACCTTCTACATAGGTGCGAACCTCATCGAACTCCATGCCTCGACCCTTAAACGCTGATCGATATCCCCCCGCAAACAGAGAATCGACTCGCCTCCCCGCTTGTACGGAAAGCCTCTGAATCTGTCGCAGCTCCTCCGGAGTCAGCATAGTTCCCTAGGGTGTAGGCAAAGTATCAAAGAGGTTTTGAATCAAGGTCTCCGGCGTCAACTGTTCCGCCTCTGCCTCGTAGGTCACCAAAACCCGGTGTCTTAAAACATCCACACCCACAGACTTCACATCGTCCGGTGTGACATAGCCACGACCCTCCAGAAACGCATGCGCACGCGCTGCTGCTGCCAATCCGATCGAAGCCCGCGGCGACGCCCCAAACTCGATGTATCGATCCAATTTCAAGCCATATGCAGCGGGCGAACGCGTCGCTCGCACCAAATCGAGAATGTAGTCCCCTACCACGTTTTCAATCAAGATCTCCTGCAGGATCGAACGCGCTTTTTCGACTTGCTCCAAAGAACAAACCGGCTCGATCACAGGAGTGGGTTGCGCGGAGCGAAGTACAATTTCGCGCTCCTCGTCCCGGCTGGGGTAGTCGACCCGAATCTTCATCAAAAACCGATCAACTTGCGCTTCCGGCAAAGGGTAGGTTCCCTCATGTTCGATAGGGTTCTGCGTGGCAAGCACTAAGAACGGCTTAGGCAAAGGAAAACTTTGATCACCGATTGTGACCTGGCGTTCCTGCATTGCCTCGAGAAGAGCAGACTGAACTTTGGCTGGAGCCCGATTAATTTCATCCGCTAACAGGATGTTCGTAAACACTGGCCCTTTTCGTGTCGTAAAGGTCGACTCTCTCGGATTGTAGAGTTGCGTACCAATGACGTCGGCCGGAAGAAGATCTGGCGTAAATTGAATTCGTGCAAAGGAACCGTCGAGCGCATCCGCAAGCGCTTTGACCGCTGTGGTCTTGGCCAGCCCTGGAACCCCTTCCAGCAAGAGATGGCCATTCGCCAACATGCCTATAAGGAGCCGGCGCACCATGTCGTGCTGTCCAACTAAAACCTTGCTGACCTCTTCAGTAATCGCGGTGAACTGTGGCCGGATTTCATTCGCAGCAGCTTCAACATCCTCTATTCGCATCAGGATTCCGTCCTCAATTACTGTGTGAGCTCATCCACAAATTTCCGAAAGAAACCCTTCTTTTTGGGTCGATCTTCCTCTAATTGTTCCAATTCCTTAAGAAGGTTTTCTTCCTTCCTGGAAAGCTTCGTTGGCACCTCAACAACAACTTGTACATGTTGATCGCCTCGATAATTCGGACGGTTCGGAAGAGGTGCGCCCTGGCCACGTAGACGAAAGATTCTACCCGACGGGGTACCTTTGGGAATTTTCAATTTGGCCTTACCTTGCACTGTGGGAACGACCAATTCTCCACCCAGACACGCTCGCGTATAGCCAATAGGTACCGAGCAATAAATATCCGCTCCATCTCGCTCAAAGAATTCATGATCTTGGACGCGAACAGCCACATAAAGGTCCCCGGCAGGAGCACCTGGCTGACCGGCCTCTCCCTTGCCGTTGACACGGAGTCTCTGCCCGGTGTCGATACCCGACGGGATGGTCACATCCAGAGACTCCGTTTCCCGAACCAAACCAACTCCGCGACAGCCCTTACATGGGTTTCGAATGATCTTGCCACGACCCTGACATGCCCCACAAACCGACTCGAAGCGAAAGAAGGCCTGCTGCTGATACACTTTGCCAGCACCACCACATTGTCCACAGGTATCCGCAACAGAACCTGCTGCTGCCCCGCTCCCTGAGCACTGGACACAGGTGATATTCTTTGGAATTTCGAGGGTCTTCTTACAGCCCTCGATGGCCTCCATGAAATCTAAACCCAACCGATATTCCAGATCGGCACCACGACGGGGGCCTCGCCGCGAACGACCACCACCCCCAAACAGATCACCAAAGATATCCGAGAAATGCTCAAAGATATCTTGGCTAGACGAGAAGCCGCCGCCCATTCCGGAACCACGCAGACCGTCCTCTCCAAACTGATCATACGTGGCACGCTTCTGCGGATCAGAAAGCACCTCGTAGGCCTCAGAAATCTCCTTAAACTTTGCTTCCGCGCCGTCCTCTTGATTTCGATCTGGATGGTATTGCATCGCAAGTTTGCGATACGCTTTTTTGAGGACGCCCTGGTCTGCATCAGAGCTAACCCCGAGCAAGTCATAATACCGAGTATCTACAGGCAAGACGAAGCCTCCTTCCAGCATGCACTACGCAATGCGTATTTCCTGGTCTATGCCTCTTCGAACTCAGCGTCGATGACATCATCATCATTCTTGGCATTGGGCTCCGTTGGGGGAACGGGGCCGCCCTCTGGTCCAGCACCAGCACCTGTCGCCTGATACAACACCTGAGCAAGCTCCTGGCTTTTCGCAAGAATAGCTTCCCCGGCAGCAGTCATGGCTTCCGCATCGTCTGAATCCAAAGCTTCTTTACCCGCATCGACAGTGGCTTGAACACCCTCCACCATCTCGGCTGGCAACTTGTCACCATTCTCAGACAAGAGCTTTTCGGTCTGATAAATCAGATTGTCGAGGTTGTTCCGAGCCTCAATGACCTCTTTCTTCCGGTTGTCATCGGCGGCATTCTCTTCCGCCTCTTTGACCAAGCGATCGACCTCGCTATCATCCAGTCCGGAAGAAGCCGTAATGGTGATTTGCTGTTCCTTGCCTGTCGCCTTGTCCTTGGCCTTCACATTGACCATACCGTTGGCATCAATATCAAAGGACACTTCGACTTGTGGGAGACCTCTCGGAGCCGGAGCGATGCCATCCAACCTAAAGTTCCCCAACAGCCGGTTTTGACCCGCCATCGGACGCTCACCCTGGTAAACCTGAACATCGACGGCCGTTTGATTGTCCGCCGCAGTCGAAAAGGTTTCACTCTTGGATGTTGGAATCGTCGTGTTTCTTGGAATCAAGACTGTCATGACACCGCCTAAAGTCTCAAGCCCCAGGGACAGTGGAGTGACGTCAAGAAGCAGCATGTCCGTCACGTCACCCGCCAAGATGCCGCCTTGAATGGCAGCGCCCATTGCTACAACCTCATCCGGGTTCACAGATGCATTCGGTGCTTTACCGAACAAGGCCTTGACCTTCTCCAGCACCAGTGGAATACGTGTCGATCCACCCACAAGAATGACCTCATCTACCTGCGAGGGCTGAAGCCCTGCATCCTTGAGAGCTGCACGGCAAGGCCCGAGCGTATTCTCGATAATCGGGTCAATCATTTGCTCGAACTGCGCCCGAGTCAGGCTTTGCTCCAAATGCTTTGGACCAGAAGCGTCTGCCGTCAGGAAAGGCAGATTGATGGAGGTACTCTGAGAAGAAGACAGCTCAATTTTTGCCTTTTCTGCAGCATCTTTCAGACGTTGAAGTACCATTTTATCTTTACTGAGATCGATACCGGTATCACCCTTGAATGCGGCAACGAGCCAATCAATGATGACCTGGTCGACGTCGTCACCACCAAGGTGGGTATCACCTGATGTCGACTTCACCTCAACCACGGAATCGCCCACCTCTAAAATCGAAATATCGAAGGTTCCACCGCCAAAATCGTAGACAGCAACAATCTCATCATCAGGACGGTCGATTCCATAGGAAAGCGCTGCAGCAGTGGGCTCATTAATGATCCGCCTGACCTCAAGACCCGCGATTTGACCGGCATCTTTGGTTGCTTGACGCTGCGCATCATTGAAATAGGCCGGCACCGTGATCACCGCTTCGGTGACTTCTGCACCCAAATACTTTTCAGCCTGTCGCTTCAGCTTCTGCAGTACCACCGCGGAAATCTCAGGTGCAGAATAGGCCTTACCGTCAATCTCGACCCGACAA
>Ga0163179_10002200_pt1 | contig 13678 bp, 18 predicted proteins | sample AtlANTMetagenome_FD_109643 | JGI IMG/M metagenome (GOLD analysis project Ga0163179, IMG submission 109643) | Marine eukaryotic phytoplankton communities from the Atlantic Ocean - Atlantic ANT 2 Metagenome | ecosystem: Environmental > Aquatic > Marine > Oceanic | place: North Atlantic Ocean...
GATTTTAAACACTTTAAAAAAGGTGATATATTGAAAGCCGCTGGTTACAATGCACCTGCTTTAAATTCACCTAGAGGTAATGTTCTTGATGGTAACTACCATATTCAATGGACTGGTCCTCTTTACTTAAAATAAGGATACACTATGAATAGAAGAAAAAAAGTTTTTGAAAGAGTTGTTAACCCTCTTATATCAAAACACATGATTGACCCATTTACTTACAAAGGCACTTGCATTGCCTCTGGCATACCAATCAAATACTTGTCATACTTTAAAGAAGTATCTGCTAATAAAAAAGCAATGAATATTAGATACAGATATAGAGGTAAGTCAGGTTTAAAGACTCAATATAAAACTGGTAAAGTAATGCACTATATTAGACCTCAATCATTTTGTCATATGAATGGTGCCGATACTTTCGCAATTTATCATAGATATTAAATTTTAATCAAACTGCTCGTAGCTCAGTTGGATTAGAGCAATTGCCTTCTAAGCAATAGGTCGCAGGTTCGAGTCCTGCCGAGCAGGCCAATTTAGTTGTGTAGCGACCATGGTGAAAATGGTAAACACAACAGACTTAAAATCTGTCGCTTCGGCTTGTCGGTTCGAGTCCGTCTGGTCGCACCAACTAAAATTTTCTCATCATACGCCAAACTAAAAATGCCGATAAAGGTATACAATAAAAGAATTCATCTAAAGCAGTTACACCAACAATCTTTTTATCCCATATTGTAGCCATTGTTGCAACAACAAACAACATAGTAAAGAAATTTAATAATAGTGTACTAACAACAAAAGTTGTTAAACTGAAAAACTTGTTCCACATCCACATGATGATTTTGCCATAGGGTTTTTAAATTCAAAGTTACTACCCCATATTTCTTTTTTATAATCTAATTCCATACCTGTAAGATACAATTCATTAATTCTATCTATTAATAATATATTATCTACTATCATATCGTTTCTAGTTTCTTCATCTGAAAACGACCATTCATATTCAAAGCCGGCACAACCACCACCTTTGACTTGTAAACGAACATATTTTTTATCATGTTCTTTTATTAAACTTCTTAAATGTAATAAAGCGTTGTCTGTTAATTGTATCATCTTAAATGCTCATCATTGCTATATTTGGCGTCCTTAAAATATGTATCACACCACCAACTTAATGTCAATGCTCCTAAACCAATAGCACCTAATACCCAAAAAAATGGTTCATTACAAATTAAAAACCATAAAATTTCTAAACCATCTGCACCGTCAACTATCATCCAATCTAATTCTTCTTGCGTTGTCATTTCTTCTTACCACATCTCCTTATTGCCGATTTAACTTTTAATACCATATCATATATGTGAGCGTCTGTATGATAAGGTGTTGGTGTAAATCTTAACCTTTCTGTTCCTACTGGCACGGTAGGATAATTTATTGGTTGTACATAGATACCAAACTTATAAAGTAATTCATCTGATACTGCTTTACATTTCTTAGCGTCACCTATCATAACAGGTACAATATGTGAATCGTTATCCATAACATTTATATTATGGTCTTTTAAAATCTTTTTTGTTGTCTTTGACCTTTCGTGTAGTTTTTCTCTTAACTCTGGATGGTCTTTTACATACTTAATACTTGTTAATGCACCAGCACAAATAACTGGTGATAAACTTGTTGTAAATATAAACGCACTTGCTAAACTTCGTATTGCGTCTATGAAATCTTTTTTACCTGCAATATAACCACCTTGGACACCATAGGCCTTTGCAAGAGTACCATTTATAATATCAACATCTATATTATCTCTTTCACAAATACCGGCACCATTTTCGCCATACATACCAACTGCGTGTACTTCATCAATATAACTTATTGCATTATACTTTTTACATAACTCTACAATTTCTTTTACTGGTGCTATATCACCGTCCATACTATAAACAGATTCAAATACAACTATCTTTGTGCCTGTATTTGACATTAAGATACCTTCTAAATCTTTTAAGTCGTTATGTTTCCATATTTCTTTTCGTGCCTTACTATGGCGAATACCTTGAATAATAGAAGAATGATTCATCTCATCTGAAATATATAAAACATCACCTAATACTTTTGGTATAGTTTCTAATGTCGTTTGATTTGCATTATAGGCACTTGTAAATAATAATGCACTTTCTTTTTTATGTAATCTTGCTAACTCTAATTCTAATGCAACATGATAATGTGTAGTACCAGATATATTACGAGTACCACCTGCGCCTGCACCTGCCGTTTCTAATGCCGTCTTCATTGAATCAATTACATAAGAATGTTGACCCATACCAAGATAATCATTAGCACACCAGTTAACAATCTTTTTAATTGAATACTTACTATACCAGATGGCCTCTGGAAAATTACCTGCCGTTCTTAATATGTCATTAAAAACTCTATAACGACCATCATCTTTTAATTCATCTAATACTTTTGTAAACTTATCTAATTCATACATACGACTATTTAGGCATAAAAAACAAACTCGCCGTCCCTCACCCTTTAACTACATATCAGTTTATCTCTGAATCTTTCCGACGAGTCCGGTGGTTCCGGAAATTTTTAAGATGTTTTTTAGGTAGGTACTAGGAGCTTTCCTGAAGCTTCAACATGACTATGTATAAAAAGTAAGATTTAGAGATTGGCCGTTATGAATAGGAAAGAGTATGTAATAGAGAATAGAAATAGGCCTGTGAGAACACCACAACCAAATACAATCCAAAATGTTTTATCTGCCATTATTTAATCCTTAATATGTTATGTACAAACCACTTTATGGTGGCCTTTAAGTATTTAGACACAAACTTTTTAAAGAAGTATCTACCAAAACGAACTATGATAAGAATAGGACTAGACAATACATCATATACTAATAAGAGAACATCAACCGACAAGTCTATTAGATTATCTGTAGTTGCAATTTTCTTTAATCTGGCTTTCAACTTTGGAAACACGATTTTATCCTCCAGGATATTTCTAATGGTTGTTATTGCATTTATAGTTTAAACTTTTTGATTCGTTTTTTATAGCGCTTTTCTCTGGTGGTTTTTACTCGTTCAAGTCTATTCTATTAGCCAATACTTTGAATGATTGGCCTGTATGTAAAACGGCCTCTTTGGTATTTGATGTTTTGGTCTTTGTAATATCTTCTTGGTACTTGCCATCTACTGCAACATTCATATTGCCACCTACACGCAAGTTGTAATCGCCACCTATATTTTGGTTTAGTTTACCTTGTTTGGTAACCAGATTAATGTCCCCTTTATCTACTTGTATATTAACCGAGGCATTGGGGCCCACCTGTATATCATAATGGTTATTGGTTGTACCACTTTTGTTAATATAAATCTTATGGCGGCCGTCTATTGTAACATCTGCGTTTCCTTCAATTACTTCTTGCCTTTTACCACCTAATATGTTATAATGGTCACCTTTAATAATATCAACTCGGTTACCATCTTTGTCAATCTCGTAGGATGTTCCTGTTCTATGCGACTGGAAGATTCGTTCATTGTCTAGCGAATCATCATACTCCATAATATGGCCTGATTCGCTTTCATATACATGATTATATGGATAAACGGCCGCATATGGTATTGTAGGTTGTGACCAGGTGTCCGAATCACTTGCGACTATTTCGCTTGCCACATGGTTGGTTTGTGTGATAAGGTCAAAGTCGGCCGTTGGTACACCTGTCTTTCTCATTGCCTTACGCAACTCTAAACCTAAATGTGGATTTGCACTATCATTAACGGCCAGTCTATTAGTATCCACCTCATCTTTATATTTCGGGTATATACCAGTAGGGTCATAAAAACCTTTTGTAGTATCGGCCAATTCACTCGGCTTGCCAGGTAAAGTACCGATTACCATTGGCTCTTGACAAGATTCACCATCACGGAAGTAACCAAAAACCCATGCACCTTCCACAATAAAACTAGGAGAATGGCCAAGACCTGAAATGCCGGCACTTGTAACGGGGTGAATAACTTGCGACCACGGTAAGTCCGCCGTAGGTAATAAGGCCTTATCTTGCGTATGAATACCCACGCAACGCACTCGCAAACGGCCAAGTTTCTGTGGGTCTTGCCTGTCTTCAACTACGCCGTTGAACCAAATGAAACCTGATTTACCTAAAAAATTACTCATGTTCTCTCATTTTTTTCCGATATATGTCGCCTTTTAATACGCTAGCCATACGCATTTATTTGCCATTTCTTTTTTTCTTACGCAAACCACTTAAATATTGTGGTACTTTGCTTTTTAGTTCTATTTTGTTGCGTACCTTATCTTTTAGACTGCGCCAGCACACCTGAAGCGCCGTTTGAAGTTGCTTTAGACTACCTCTGATATATCTCTCTGATAATCGTTTCTCTTTGGCCACCTCGTAGTGGTTTTCAAGACTACCTTTACGGTGCTGAGGAGATTTTCTGTTTACCATCTCTACTGCTATTAGATACGCTCTTCCTAACATACTCTTTCCTTTTCTAACTATATGTGGCCAATTGGCTATCTCAAAGTTGTTCATATACATTAAACGGTCACCTCTCTTATTCTTCATATTTATTATACTTACATAGGCCTCTTACATGGCCAGCCTTCGGAAGCGCCGGACTCGACGGATTCTCTAAGCTTCTCTATGTACTAATCTCAATCTCGTTGTTTATATCCCCTTTAGACTTATCTTCTTTACCTACAATTAATGCGTCTGGTTCACTCGGATATGGCGTGGAAACGCAATCCTTGAAACACCTGATGATTGTACTAGACTGGTCTGATTCTCTATTAACTGTATGTTTAACGGCCATCACTAGATATCTGCCACTATTATATGGATTTTCTTCATTATCTTTACCTTGGCCAACTGGTCGAATCATAGGGTTTCTAAACTTAATTATATCACCTGCCTTAACCTGTGTATTACCATATACTCTTAATGTTAAATTCATTGTTTGTAAACTGGCCATCTGCGATAATCTGAGCTGTAATGTTTCTGAAATCTTAGGAAATTCGTAATTATTGTGTGTCTTACTTGTTCCCTTAGCTGTCATTAATCTACTATTAGAATGCTCGTACAATGCCTTGCCTGTATCACTCCATGGTGTATCAGGTATTAACATATTAGCACCACCTTTTTCATCTGCTGTATGATATGATTTGGCAAATTCTTCTTTATAATTAAAATCATGTGTTGTTAATGTTTTATTAAATGCGTCATGTACCAATAATTTACTTGCAAATAAACCTGATTGTATATTTTTTAATGTATCAATTGTATTTTTATGTTCGTAATTTATAACGGTGGACATTCTTCTCTTAATATCTTTTACACTAGGCACCTGTGTGTCTTTAATAGGTACAATCTGCGTTTGAAACTCCCATATTGGTGACCTAACTGCACTACCACCCATACCTAACATTGATTCAATACTTCTATAATGAAAACCTAATCTGTTTTCATAGAATAGATAACCTGCATTATTATATTTGGCCGATTGTGTGTTTCTAGCCAACATATTAATTGCTGAAAATGGTGGTAAATTTGGTATTACATATTTGGCATTTGATTTACTGCCTTCAAAGAATAATGGTTTTTTAGAATTTAAATATAATCTTGACCTTAATATTTTATCAACTGCGTCCTCTGTAGGACCAGCAAATGCTTGACTTACTTTTGATAATGCGTTATTATATAACTCTTCACTTGTAAAAAATATTTGATAATATTGTTGTCTGCCGGCCTTTTCTTCTAATCGTACATTATCAACCTTGTATATCTGCATAGGATTACCAGAGGCCTCTGTACAATCATAACCATCAAAACCTGGTGTAGAATATCTAAATGATATCTTTTCTAAACCTGTTAATGGTAAAATTGTCCTAATATCTTGCGAGTCTAAAACAATTATAGAACCTACCATTGTGTTGGTAAGTATATCTTCTTTTATTTCAAAGTTAAGAGTAATGGCGTTTATGTCAATTACTTTAGGTGCTGATTCTTCTTTATCTTGTCTATAGGAAATTATCTCAAGGTTTTCTAATGAATATTGTCCGACCTTGTCTAATGTATTTCTGTCTTTATATCCCATATCATATCACTAACTATTAATTAAATTTCTAAATTCATCTACAAAAGCATTTACAAAATTAGGTGGCAATAATTTAATTTGTCTTTTATCATCTTGTATTCTTCTTTCATATTGAATATTAGAAACTGATACTGCGCCTGGTTCTGTACTATTTACTTCTAATTTGTGTGAGTAATCACTAGGTCCATCACCACTTTGTTTGCCACTCTTTTGTGTAATCTCATAATGGTGTATGCCATCTGGATTATCGTACTTATCTGCTACAAATTGTTGAAATGTAAACTCTGGTAATGGCCAATCATAATATCTATTTTGTACATCATTCATTAAACACACAATCCAAAATAAATCTGTGTCACCATATACTTTGTATGACACTATTTCAGGTGATTCACCTTCTTGTACATCATATCTATCGTAATTAGCAATCTGATTTATAATTTTACTTCTTACTTTTACTCTTCGCCATATGTTAACAACAGCCTTATAATTAGATTGTAAACCTGTTATATCATAATTTATTAATGGAAACTGACTAAAATATTTCATTACAATCCTTGTAAAATATCGCCTTTAGTTAAGATATGGTCTTCTACAAAACTAACGGTCATTTGTGTATGTACAGGTTGTCCATCTTTTAAAAATGATGGTTGTCCATCTGGTGCATAATTAATATCAACACCTGTACAATATAAACTAGCAAATTTGTGCAAATTAGGATTTTCTTCTCCCGCTCTCATATATTGTATCTCAAAATAATTTGGTATTGTAAAAATAGAACCATTGAAATTTAAACCTGGTGCTGAGTTGTATTTAAATATTTGTATGATATCATTTACTGCCTTTGCCTCATCAGGATCCCTAGGCCAAAAATCAAATGTAAATGTAAAATTTCTCATCTCTGGCGTATTATAAAATTGTTCATTTCTAGGATTCATAGCAAGACCAGCTCTCTTCATACCTAATCTAAATGGGTCACCTAAACCTGCCACACTAGCAAATTCACCAAGAGCCTGTTTTGCTCTTTTAGCACCTGGTCCTATCATACCATCTATTGTTGCTTTTAATTTATCGCCTGCACTATCGGCAGCCATAACACTTTTTACACCTGCTTCTATGTCAGCAGATAAACCACCTTCGTCTTGTTCATAAGATTGTTTATATGATGTTTGTACATTAGCAGGTAAATATAATGCAACTGCTGAATTTAATCTTGATTTTGCTGGTATTTTTGATGTAATTTTACCTCTATTATTAGAGTTCAATGCTGCTGCTCTAAATTTAGGATTAGATATGCCTGATAAATTATCACCGGCAGTATCATCTACCTTTTTTATAAAACTTTGTACTTCTTCTTGAAAATCGTGGTAACCACTTTTAAATAATATATAATGACCTAACTCTTCATTACCTAAATCTAACGGATATTGTACATAATTAAATGACAATGGGTTTCTATTAACATATTCATTTGGTGCGTCTGGTATCTCAAATGGCGATTTACTTCTTAATTGACTAGCCATCTTACCACTATCCATAGCACTAGATTGAGCATTAGTCATTGCTGTGTTTAGAATATTGCCTAGAAAACCAGTTGCTAAGTTTCCGATATGGCCTTGTAGTTTTTTTAACATTGATAAATACCTTTATTAGTAATATTTATATAAGAAATAGGTATGATATGAGAAAGAGTTATAAAGGATTATATAAACCCACCAACCCTAAAAAGTACATAGGTAACGCTAATCAAATAGTATATAGGTCTCTTTTAGAAAGGAGATTTATGCGTTATTGCGACTTAAATCCAGATGTTACAGCATGGGCAAGTGAAGAGTTACCAGTTCGTTACTACAATCCACTAGACAAGAAATACCATAGATACTTTCCAGACTTTGTTATCAAGACTTCTAATCAAGATAAGTTTATGATTGAAATAAAACCATCACGCCAAGTTGGTAAACCAAAACCAGGCAAAAAGAAGTCAAGGACATTCATGCGTGAAAGTTATGAATATATCAAGAACAAAGCAAAATGGCAAGCCGCTCAAATTTATTGTAGTGATAATGGTATGAAGTTTAAAATAATTACAGAAAAAGAATTAGGCCAATATTAACCTGGTATTTTAATTGTAGGGTCATCAAAGTTACCATAATTTGATGAAAAATTATGATATGAGTCAACTCCTACTAACATAGGACCTGAATAATTATTTTGTGTTGTAGATGAAATGTTTTGATTTGATTTAGTTGAAGCATCCACAGTAGTTGTACCAGTATCAGTCATATCACCAGCATTGGTAATTGTATTTGTCTTATAAACTACCTCTGCAACATTACCAGCAACATCTTGCGTAGTAACTTTTTCTATCTCTTTTAAATCAGGTTCTTTAGGCTCTGGGTCAACTTCATTACCTTTTGTATAAGATTCAAAAACTCTTCTAAATGCCTCGCCTGGACTTTCACCACCAGGTAATACTGCCTTAGCAGCCGCTATTCCACCTGCAGCTAAACCTTTAAATATTGCTCCCATATCAAATAACTTTTGTTTTATAGATGAAAAGTCAAATGTGAATAGACTTTTAAACCAGTTCCAAGTTGATTGTACAATACCCTCTGGTCCTAATAAGAAGTCAATTAAGTTAAATGGTTTGTCGGGGTCACCAAAATTAAATATATCTTTTAAGAAGTTTACTGCCATGTTTAACGGCAAAGTAACTAAATCTAGGAAGAATGTTGCGACACCACCTGTTACACCTTTAACACCTTTCCATATTCTCTCACCATCAAATGTAAATATACCCATTATAAAATCAACTAGGCCACCAACAACATCACTAAAACTACCTGTTAATTTTTCTCCCATATCGGAAATAAATGTACCTAGATTATCTAAACCTAAAAATGATAATGCCATGCCAATTAAATCTGTTATTAATCTTACAAAACTACCAATAAATCCATCTACAATACCAACAACTGCACCTCTAATACCATCTACAATAGAACCTGTGTCTTCATACTCTTTCATAAAACCTGCTACACCATCAAATATACCGAGAATGATAGTCAAAGGTAAGAATAGTTTACTTACTGCTTTACCAAATGTACCTAACTTGGCAAATATTTTTGCTAATGGTCCATCTGCTGAATTAAATAAACCACCTTTACCAACAAAGATTGCTGTTATAGGTCTGAATGTTGCCTGTAATGATTTTAATGCCTCGTCAAAAGTTTTTGTTATTGTTGAAACTACTTTATTATTTGTTATAGAATTTTTGATATTTCTAAATGTGTCAGCAATATTATCAATTGTTTTTCCATATGTATCACTAATAGTTTTAAATATACTGGTGTTTCTAGTTTTTACTGCGTCATCAAATAAATCTAGTTGTTGACCTATTACTTTAGGATTTAATCTAGTAGCCTTCAATGCGTCTTTTACATCATCTGCTAATTTACCACCTAAACCTAATGTAGCAAGATTACCTATGCCTTTTGCAAAGGTAGCCATTCCCTTAATTGATTTTAATTGTTGTGGTAATTTGAGTATGTCTGTATTCATACCCATTTCTTTAGCAAATAAAGCTAAAGCGGCTATAGCACCTAAACCTAATGCACCTAATCCACCAGTAAGTTCATCTTTCTTTATAGGACTATCCATGTCCCTAGCAGAACCTTCTCTACCTTCTTTTCTTAATTCAGCAGATTGGTCTCTGTTTCTAGCAAATTGGTCTTTATCAAATTGAAACATCTTTTTTAAGATATCAACAAATTGACTTGTATTTTGAGCGTTTTGTTTATTAGTTTCTAAAATACTTTCATTAACACTTTGTAAGTTTTCAAAACCAGGTAATGACATTTGACCACCGGCACCTCCAGCACCTCCTGTCAATACTGAACCTACTGCTGATTGACCGGCCGATATGGCCGCCATCATTGAACCTTTTGTTTTACCTGTATTCTCTGCCATTTTACTTTATATATTTCTTCATTGTTAGATAAATGCCATAACAAACAAATAGATATATTGTTGCTATACCAACATCAACTAAATGTTCTCTCATGTGGTATATAAATTCAATACCTGCCTGAACATCACCTTGAGTCGAATTAAATGTTTGTTCAATTACAGGTTCGCCATTTGCTGGGTCTAAATCGTTCTCTACTATGATTGTTTTCTCTGCCATTTTTCTCTACTATTTTGGTTGAATTTTACTTGATTTGCCGTTAACATATAAACCAAACCAGGCAGCGCCAGCACCAACAACTACAGATACAAAACCTGCCTGTGCGTTATTAGGAGCTTCTAATGCCATGAACCAGGTCATAGTTTCATAAAATACTAGACCATATAGTACCATCATAAGTCTTGGCACGGTTCTCCAGTTTGATAGGAATTGTGGTAATTCTTCTTTTAAAAACCACCAAACCCATTTAATTTTATCAACAACAGATTTTTTAGCTTCTTCTATCATTTTTTTCTCTCTCTCATTTTTTCTTGTTCATCTTTAATATGTTGAACAAGAAGGTTGACATATATTTCCCTCTCCCAAGGTACCATATTCTCTAATTCTGTCAAAGAATATTTATGATGTTGCATAAGAGCAAAGTTTACCTGGAAATGATTTTCTAGGTTGTCATGGGAGAGGGCGATTGAAAAAAACTATTTAGCCCACTCAACATAACTTTACTAACCTTATTTGTTTTAGGATTAGTAACTTCTATCTCATGTGATAATCTAGGCATTGTTTGATAAAATGATTGTATTTTAGCAAAGTCAGCACTAGTTAACGATTCAATAAACTTTAACAACTCTTCTTTTGTATAATCTGAAGACTTATGCACGGTCTCACCGTCATAGATTTCATAAATCGTATTTGCAATTACATCAAATAATTGCTCAGTCTTCATATTACCAGCGTCCATGTTAGGGTCAAAAGTATCAAGTGTAGGATATTTCATTACAAATTTAATTTTATCATTCACTTGAATTTCATTTGAATGTTTTTCATCTACTTGAACCTCAACCTTTGATAAATCTATTTCAACATTAGCATATGTTTCTTTATCATCAGGACATTTTATTTTTAATTTTGCTATTTCACCAACTGACTTAGCACGAATATTTAAAAAAATATATTCAATGTCAAATGTTGGTAACGCTTCAACATTAACAGAACCAAATGTACATACATCTACAATGTCCTTTAATGCACTAGTGATTTGTTTGTTCTCACCAGATTCGAGAGCCATCATCAACATCTTTTCTTCTTTGACAAGAAAAGGTCTATATGAAATCTTTTTGTCAACTGAAGGTAATGTCAATTCGTATCTCGCTGTTTCTAATATAGGCAACGCCATAATATTATCTCCTTGTTAATTATAAAAATGGTGGAAATACTCTTCCACCTGTAACTCTACCAATAGGTAGATTTCTTTTTGTCGTTTGAAGTACATCACGACCAACTCTCCTGATTTCAGGAGGTAATCTATTTAGTATACCACCAAATAAACCAAAGTCTTTAGCTGCCTTAACTGTAGGCACATCACCAAATTTTTGACCAACAGTAGCACCATCAACTTGGTCTATGGTCAAATTATGCCAAGTTCTAAAATTTAATGTTACTGGTATATTCATAGGTTGGTCTGTTAATTCATAACCTAATTCATAAGAACCTACGGTCTGAACATACACCTCATTTAATCTTACTGCATATGTAACTCTATCTCTATCTTGCTGACTTGAAAATGCTCCAAGTTGCATAATATCTACTGTACCCACATAATCTTTATAGTAATTTAAATCATGTGTTTTGATATCCATAATTTTCTTTTGCCAATTTTCAAAAAATAATCTTTGTCTATTAAATTTATCACCGTAATATGTCATTTGTACTTGACCTGAATATGAGTATGCGTATGGCATTTCTCTTCTTGGTCCATATATGAGGTGAGGTGCTGTATTTACATCTCTATTTGGCATGGTAACTTTATTACACATCATACCAACATTTCTCATCATGTTTAAACTTTCTAAATCATTCATAGTACCAGCATTACCACCACCAAATTCACTTGCTAATAATTCTGCTTCTGACAATATTCTTTTTGGTAAATGTACGACTACTAAAAATCTTGATGGTCTACCTACACCTTCACCTTGGCCAAGTTCAGCCATAAATCTATTAATAGTAGATTCTCTATTACCACCAGGTTTTCTTCTTAATCTTTCATCTGCATTTACATTATCTAAAGACCTATCTCTAGGTAAACCTACTCTTAAATCAAAGTTACCTATTCGTCTACCGCCTCTTAATATTGCCATTAGATTACTCTCCTTGCAGCTGCAAAAACGCTACCTAGTGATTTACCTTTAAATTGTGCAACTGGTAAATAACACGCTAAAGCCATTTCGTCAACATCTATCTTTAAAAAACTACTTCTCACTTGTCTATACAAATATTTCTTAATTGTTGGTTTTAAGTATTTATTACCTTTTAGCGAGCTATAATCAGCTTGAATTCGTGTTGATTTGTTAAATTTATCATTACTGGCATATTTTTGTATATCCTGTAGTAATTTAAATCTTGCACCATATGGTAGATAGTGAAAATTTAAACCTAGAAAACCGCCTCTAAAAGGCTCTAATGGTAAAACTAATGGAAATGTGTCGTAATATGGTAATTTTGCTTTTGTTTTAGGGTCATAAAAGAACATGCTCATACGACCAGCACTAGGTCTTCCTAGTAACTTGCCATCTCTCATCAATTGAGATGGTGAAGATTTGTCTGTAATTAGAGATACAGCATTTTTATACCAATTAGCAGTCTTTAACTGATTACCTTGGATGTCTTTAAGTGGATTAAATATATCAATTGCCATACCACTATTTATAAAGAAACCCTTAGCGATTTCTCGCTAAGGGTCAAATGCCGAGTAAAGAGAGAGAAAGGATTAATCTTCGTCTGCTAATTTACTAAAATATGACAATGTATCATCATCATCACTAGCAGGCTTAGATTCATTTACTTCGGGCATGTTCACGGAAGTTGTAGATGTTTGTGGTGGGAGGTCAACATTATCTACGGTCTCCGTAATTCGTGAACCAGTAAGTACCCTATTCAGTTTCTCTTTGAGTTCGTCATAGGTCTTAAAGTTACTAGTATCTACGAATGGTTTTAGAGGGTGTTGTTTTTCCCATATCGCTTTAATAGCTTCATCACTATCTTTAATTTGCGATACGCCCTCAAATTCGGACTTATCATAATTCCAATAACCATCTACTTTTCTGATTTTCAGTTTAAAGTTTGCACCTTTCCAAAAATCAAATGGGTTAATTGGCTTCTCATCTTCAAAAGCTGGTTGCATTGCTTCAGTAATCTTATCAAAGATTTTTTTACCAAACTTAAACAAGAAAACTTTACCTTCGTTTTCAGGATGTTTAGGGTCAGACACCACAAGAATGTTAGAGTAATAAGATAACTTTCTTTTTCTCTTTCTTGCAATTTCTTTATCACTATCAACACCAGTATTCCATAATCTAGTGTTCTCTTCGGA
>Ga0163179_10002202_pt1 | contig 13673 bp, 15 predicted proteins | sample AtlANTMetagenome_FD_109643 | JGI IMG/M metagenome (GOLD analysis project Ga0163179, IMG submission 109643) | Marine eukaryotic phytoplankton communities from the Atlantic Ocean - Atlantic ANT 2 Metagenome | ecosystem: Environmental > Aquatic > Marine > Oceanic | place: North Atlantic Ocean...
ACAGGTAGGAGTTTTTTGTCATGGTATCGATAAGGCAAATCTATCACATCAGACCAATCAGGATAAGGTATTTCATTTAGATTAGCAATACCTAAATACGGATTACCGTTTATTCCGGGATAGTCAAAATCGCCCCCAAGTAATTTTGCGAGTGCGATATCGCCATCGCCTTTAATGTAGGCATCAATTAAAGATTCACTCAAAAGTTTGTCACCGTAATCAGCATTAGAACTAGCAATACCCTTGGTGCTTATACCTGCACCCCCGATCATTATTTTTCCATCGAACTTTTGTCTCAACATTTTTATTATTTCGGTGGTAGCACGTTGGCATAAAAAGGTGAAAACACTGAACCCAACCCATTTAGGATTCAGATCTATAATTTCTTTACATATCACTCTATAATATTGTTGTATCAATTCATTGGTTTCATCAGACACATCGCCGTTTATGGTAAAATAATTTTCTAGTTCGGAGATAGTGTTTTCATCAGACTGTGCTTGCCATAATTTTATATTGTAATCAATCACTTTACAGGTATAACCTTTTTTCTGCACACAGGCTTTTAGAAGACTAGTGCCGGCCGGTGCGTATGCTGTACTCATGAAAGGTATATTCAAGAGTAACAGATCTATTTTTTTTACCATATTGATTTTCAACTTTAAATAGTGTTATAATAGCATACTTATATCATGAAAAAAACTGGCATTATAAAAAATATTATTGAGAAATCCTTCATAGATTACATGTTAGAACATTATGAAAGGTTACCAAAAACTGATAATGGATTACGTCACAGTGCTGACACACTTATAGAACAAGATTTCAATAAGAGATTCAAAGAAAAGGTGAGTGATATTGTGTCTAAGAATTTTGACGGAACCATATGTCATTGTAGCATCTACAGTGACTATGCCCCAGGGGGAGTACATTCAGATGGCTATATAAAAGAACCAGAAAAGAAACCGCTAGATTATACAATATTGATACCGCTGATATCTGAATACAAAGAGAATGCCACAGTTATTTTCAATGAATCATCCGAGCAGGCGACAACATTTAATGAAGCAACAGGATTGGGAAATAAAGGTATACGATCATACGACCAAAAAGATTTGCCTGCAGGCAGATTCATATCTGAAAATTTTATGAAAACTTATCTGCCCCACCTGTCTGTTAAAAGTTTACCTTTTACTATAGACTCTGTGCTGTATTGGGACGTTGGATCAGTGCTATACTGGCCTAGAGAAAGATTTCATGCTTCTGCTTATTTCTCCAAAAATACCATAAGAAAGGCCATGGTCATTTTAACAAATGAAAACTAGTTTCGATCAAAACTTATTACCCGGTGAAAGTTTCGCGAAGTACAAAGAAAGAGTGCTGGACACAAAGAGCAGTTCCTTCTGCGGTGCGAAGTGGTACTATGCAACTGTGTGGCTAGATACGGGCCAAACCACAGCATGTCATCACCCTTTGCCACACCAGATAGATGCCAATGAAGTTTTGAAAAATCCAAAATTATTAAGCAACACACCTCAAAAGAAAAAAGAACGTGCAGAAATGCAGAAAGGTATACAGTGTGTAGGTTGTGATTACTGTTGGCGTGTTGAAAATTTAAAAGCAGACAAGATAAGTGACAGGGTGTACAAATCAGTTCTTTATACAGATGAAGATTTGCAAAAAGCATACGAGTCGGATCCTTCTGAGGATTTTGACTTACGGTACTTGGAATTGAGTTTTGACCGTACTTGTAACTTTGCGTGTAGTTATTGCAATCCTGCGTTCTCAACCACGTGGGCCAAAGATATAAAAAAACACAATGCATACAAAGACATTGGCCCCAACGGTGACGATCACTACGGTCACACACATTCCAATGGCAGGCACGACGAGGATGATAATCCATATGTGCAGGCCTTTTTCAAATGGTGGGAATCTGACTTAAAGAAGACGCTCACACATTTAAGACTGACCGGAGGAGAACCTCTAATGAGCAAACACACATGGAAACTGCTCGACCTAATGGCAGAAGGCGATTCGAACGTTTCTTATTTTGCAATCAACACCAACTTAAACAGCAAACAATCACTGATAGACAAATTAATAGACAAAGCGAGAACAATAAATGGATTACACATATACAGTAGCAATGAATCCGTAGGTGACAAGGCTGAATATATAAGGGATGGATTAGACTGGGACAAGTGGGTAGAAAATTTCAACAAGGTTGCAAATTCCGAATCATTTGATTCGATGCATTCAATGTGTACCATAGGAGCATTATCTCTTGAAGGACTTGTTGAATATCTAGATTGGTGTCTAGCAATTAAAAAGAAAGCAAATTCCAAAGATGGAGTGACGTTCACACTTAATATCCTACGTTTTCCAAACTTTCAAAGTTGTTTGATTCTCCCATTTGATCTTAGAGAAAAGTTTGCCTCTGATTTGTCAAAATGGTTAGAAAAAAATAAAAGTTCAGACCTATTGCACAGTATGGAGATTGAACAGGTAGAAAGATTAATCGAGTACTTGGAGAATCGATCAAATAAAATACCTAACAGAGAAAACACAACGAAATGGTTTAAGAACTATTTCACACAATACGACAAACGTAGGGGAAAAGATTTTGAAAAGACTTTTCCTTTAATAGGAGAATGGTACCATGGCATATGATTATGGGGCCAAAGAGCCCGAGAAGTTGAAGATTAAGGACATGACTACTCGTCAGAAGGAGTTATTGATAGACAGTGAAACCTTCTGTATGATGCCATGGTTGCACATACATGCTTTTCCTGATGGCAGGGCGTATCCGTGTTGCTTCGCTTTGGACAAATATCCTGTTGGTGACCTAAATAAAAACAGCATGGCAGAAGTGTTCAATAATGATACCATGAAAGGTATCAGGAAAAACATGCTTTCTAACAAGGCAAGTAAACACTGTTCTAAATGTTATGATCAGGAACAATCAGGATTCTTCAGTCTACGTTTAAGTTCAAACAAACATTTTGGACACAATATAGGCATGGTGGACAATACCACGCCCGAAGGTGAAGCAGATTTTGTGATCAAATATTGGGATATAAGGTTCAGCAACCTTTGTAACCTTGCATGTAGGAGTTGCGGCACATGGTTTAGTTCTAACTGGTATGAAGATCATAAGAAACTTACTGGTGCCCCACCTAATCACGCAAAGATAATGAAAGTTGGTAGAAGTAGCAATGACATATGGGGACAGATGTTAGATCAGTTTGAACATGTCGAACAATTTTATTTTGCAGGCGGCGAACCAATTATAATGGAAGAACACTACAGGATATTGAAAGAATTGGATAAGAGGAAAATGTATCACGTGAGATTAATTTACAACACTAATTTTACCAGGACAAAATACAAAGACATCGATGTCCTAGAATTATGGAACAAATTTGATTCTGTATCTATAGGAGCCAGTCTAGACGCAGAAGGTAAACGTGGCGAATTGATGCGTAAAGGAACAGTATGGGAAGATGTTGTTGCAAACAGGAAAAGGATGTTGGAAGTGTGTCCGCAGGTTGATTTTTACATAAGTTCAACAGTGGGATTGATCAATGCTTTGCACATACCTGACTTCCACAGGAATTGGGTAGATCAAGGATTATTAAAACCACAAGATTTCAATTTTAATCTTTTGCAATTTCCATATCCACAAAGAATAGACCTATTGCCTGATTCTTACAAACAGAAAGTCAAAGAAAAATACGAAAAGCATTTAGAATGGTTACGTCCTAAAGATCACCTCACAAGGGCAACAAAAGGTTTTGAATCTGGTCTGGATTACATGATGAGAAGGGACAACTCAAAAGATTTACAGCAATTTAAAGATTCCATGAAAAAACTAGATGTAATCAGAGACGAAAACATGTTAGAAGTATTTCCAGAACTATCGGAGTTGTATGTCTGATAGATTTCCAACTGCTGATGAAAGATGGCCAAGAAGGGGAATAATTTCCAAAATGGGCAAAAGGATTAGGCCCAGCGAAGGGAATAAAACATTCTGTATGGCACCATGGACTCATACCTATCTTTCACCACAGATGGAACGTAGATTGTGTTGTAGTTCACGTGAAGATTCAAAGACTTTTAATCAATACATTGATCTTAATAAAAAATCACAGCCTTTCTCACCGGATACTCTAGAGCAACACTGGAATAGTGATTACATGAAAAAGATCAGGGTAGACTTAATGCAGGGCAAGGAAGTACCACAGTGTCAGGTATGTAATGGGAAACTTTTATCAGTGGCTACGTACAGGTCACATTTTAACAAGTTGTTTGAATCACAAATTGATGAAGCGTATGAGAAGACCAGTGACGACGGACACACAGATATGAAAGTTACAAGTTGGGACTACAGATTCAATAATCTTTGTAACTTCAAATGCAGGATGTGTGGAGACATGCTGAGCTCGAGTTGGGAAGCAGAGAACAAAGACACAGGCAATTGGGATCCAGACAAACCTTCGCAGATGTGGATGAGGAAAGATATAAAAGCCGAGATTGACAAATTCCACGATAAAGTGGTTGTAAATGAATTCAAGGAAGCCGTAGAAGCAAGAACCATTAAAGAAATATACTGGTGTGGCGGAGAACCTTTAATGTGGAAAATACATTGGGAATCAATGAAAAGGATCATAGAACTGGATTATCAAGACAGTGTAAGCATAAGGTATAATTCGAACATGAGTAGAATAAACTTTTTTGGTATGAACTTATTTGATGATATTTTGAGTAAATTTAAGTATTGGAATATATTGGCCAGCATCGACGGATCAGGCGAGGTAGGAGAGTATGTAAGGTCAGGATTGAAATGGGACGAATGGTTTGAAAACATGCAATATGCTAGAAAGTTCACAAAAGACAGAAGAGATCTAAGGATGGATTTGACCATGACAATGCCGGGAATGGTAGGATTGCATGAAATGTTGGAAGCCGCAGAAGAGCTGGATGTTGATCTTTTAGCAAAACGGGTGTTTGGTTTTGACCCGTCGAACATATGGTCGCCTATGTGTTTGCCTCGTAAAATATTAAACAGGATAGTTGATGAATTTCTACTTAAAAATAAAAAAAAATTAACAAAGCACATTTATTTTATAAATGCTCTGCAAGATTTAAAACATAAACCAACGTACGATGAAACCTACAGTCGTAAAGAATACCACGCAGGTCTGGAAAAAGGGAAAGCAACAGTTGAACGTTTAGATAGAGTGAGGGGAACTGATATAAAAAAAATACTTGCAAGGGATGATGAAATATTAAAATGGTGGACAAATATATAAAATCAAACATGTGTCCGTTGCCTTGGACTCATCTGGAAGTGGATGTAAACGGTGGTGCATCACCTTGCTGTCTGTATAAGGGCAGTGTGCCTGGTGTTAAAGTGTATGCACAGAGTTTAAAGTCTATCCAGCAAACTGAATATATGGAACTTCTGAGAAATAAATTCAGGAACGGTGAACGTCCGAAAGGTTGTCAAAGTTGTTGGCAAGAAGAAGACGCAGGCAAAACTTCTAAAAGACAAAATTCCATATACAAAATGCGTGGCAGTTTAGAAAACTGGACACCTGATAGCGAGCCAGCGTTGAAGTTCATCGACTTTAAGTTGGGCAACGTGTGTAATTTGAAATGTAGGATATGCGGATCGTGGAGTTCCTCAAAATGGGCTCAGGAAGAATTAGACTATGAAAAAGCGGTGGGCGGAGATAATCCTGTGGCAAGGAAACATTTAAAAGAAGGGGGTTGGCCAAAACGTAACCCGCAGTTCTTTGAGGAGTTGCAGGAGGATCTAAAATATGTGGAATACTTTGAATTCACAGGTGGCGAGCCGTTCATGATCAAGGACCACTTCAAGATACTGATGCACTGTGTTGAGAAAGGCTATGCCAAGAACATAGATATACACTACAACACCAACGGCACACAGTTGCCACCACAGGAAATATTTGACCTGTGGAGTTACTTCAAACATGTGGAAGTAGCATTCAGCATTGATGATGTAGGACAAGCATTTGAATATCAGAGACATCCTGCCAATTGGAGGGAAGTAAATGCAAACTTGATCAAATTTAAGGAAATGAAAACACCAAACATGGACTTCCAGATATGTTCAACAGTCAATATATTCAATGTGTTCAATTGGGCCAAGATGGCACTGTGGGTTGCACAATTCCAACCCAAGTTTTTTTATGTAAACACTTGCTTTGATCCAGATGTGTTTAATATTCAAACACTGCCACAGCAGGTCAAAGACATAGTAGTAGATAGATATCGTATGCTGACAGACTATCAACCCAGCATTAGATTTATGAATGCCGCTGACAGAGATTCTCCGGAGATACGAAAAGAAAGAAAAAGAAGAATATTACAAACAGATCAGTATAGGAAAGAAAATTTTGGAGAAGTTTTTCCCCTTTTAAATAAGGTACTACAAATATATGGTTAAGAATAAATTTATAGCAGGCGGTTGCAGTTTCACATTTGGGCATGAGCTCAGTGATGACCTGCAGGGCAAGGTCCCTAGTAAGAAAACATGGGCCTATGGGTTGAAACATGAAGGAGAGGAATACATCTGTACAGCATATCCCGGAACGGGCAACAGTGGGATAGCCAGGAGGGTGTTTGATGCAGTGGCGAAAATTAAAGAAGTGAAAAGCGTTGTGGTCATGTGGAGTTTTAACTCAAGATATGATTGGGCCATGCCCAGACACAGGGATTTGGAAAATACACGTTGGGCCTCGATTTCGCCATGGGATACTAACATAGGAAATGAAGAAGCGTCTAAGAATCTAGCAGGTTCGGAGACACAACAGGTACAATGGAAGAAAAGGAGAGAGATATTCAAAGAAACAGGTGTAAAAGATTTTGCTGAATCAATATACAGGTATGCGGCCAACGAATACCATGAGACGTATCTAAGTTGGAAGAGCATAATTTGGTTGCAGAATATTTTGGAAAAGAAAAAAATACCATTTATGTTTACACTGGCAGACAATAGTTTATTCTACAAAGAGTTCGAGCATCACAAAAATCAAGATCTTTTTATGAAGGCACTGCATGATGAGATAGACTTTACCAAATGGTTCTCGTTTGGTGAAAGAATGATGGGATTTAACCAGTGGGCAATACTAAATGACTATCCACGTGGGACAACACATCCACTAGACAAAGCCCATGAAGATGCTGTAAAATTAATGTTACCAACGTATAAAAAACTGATAGGAGGAGTTTAATGTTTAATTGGATAAAGAAAATAGTTGATAAAATCAAACAAGAAATTGCGTATCGTAAAAGATTAAAAGAACTTAAGAAAAAAGACCCGTTTATATACAAGTAACATATGGACATACTTAATAAAGAGAAACTGAAAGAAGTTTTAGAACGTTGGAAAGGACATCCTTCTGTAACTGACCTTATGGAAAGATTTGACAAACTTCAAACATATACTAAAAAGAAATTTGAAAAAGATCCAAAGTTTGATCTTATAGAGATGCCCTACATAGATTGCGGGGAAGATCCTGTGAGACCTGAACTGGATCTAGCATTCAGACAGGCATACGGTAGAAAGATATATGGATTGAAAGACGAAGAGGGAGATATCTGTGCAATAATGTGTTTCGCATTCACAAACCAAGTGCCAAAGACGGTAGAAGAAATGGATTCATTAAGCAAGGATGCCGCCATGCAGGCAGTACACAGAGCAGGTATACAAGGCAACATCGCGATCGCCTACACGGTGTGGGCAAAGAAGAGAGGCGGTGGTAAGCACATGGTCAATGAAGTGTACAAGATGGTTAAAAAATCAGGACACCTTAATAGGTTGGTGACACTATCCCCACTTACAGAAATGGCCAGAAGATTTCACATAAAGAACGGTGCCAAAGAATTACAAGTGAATGAAAAAACGCAAAACTTCGAATATGATATTACGTTAGAGGATTGGGAGAAAGCACTTGAAAAGGCAAAAAGGTTTTTCAAAATAAGATGAAAAAGTTATTGATAGTTTTGTTTCTAATGTGTTCTAATGCCAATGCACTAGATCTAGAAAAATATTACAAGGAACCTCTTACAGAAAAAGATAAAGCAAACGTCATTCTATTCAACGTAATGCAAGGTATAGATATGTTGCAAACTTTAGAAATAGCAAACAATGACGACTACTACGAGAAAAATCCTATACTAGGCAAACATCCAAGTGAGACCCAAGTTATTACGTATTTTATTGCTAGGGGATTTGCACACTATCACGCAACCAACATGATACCTCAAAAATATAGAAACCTGTTTCATGGTTATAACATAATTTACAATTACAATGTGATCAAGGACAATCACGAGTTAGGGATCAGGATAGATTTTTAATGACATGGTGGAATTTTTACTGTTACAACTGTAAATGGAAAGGCGTTGCAAACGATCTTGACCAGGATTACAATACAGAGGAATGGTGGGTGTGTCCAAAATGCAAAAGCACACAGATAGAAGACCTAGGGTGGCACGAAGAGGAGAAGAATGAAGATACTGGGAATTAATTGTATGAATCATGATGCCGCCATGGCGGTGGTGGATTACAGCTCAGGCATTGGCGAAGTATTATGGGCCGCACATGCAGAACGTTATTCTAAAGTAAAGAATGATTATTACTTGAATTGGGCTATAGTCAATGAGGCAAACACATTTGGACCATTCAACAAAGTCGTGTATTATGAGAAACCATTGCTTAAGAAAACGAGACAACTGTATGCAACGCAATGGGCAGATGCATTCAGTTATACAGAAATGCCACAGTGGCACTTGGATCACTTTAATATCAAAATAGATGAGTATGTGAAACACCATGACTCACACGCCGCGGCAGGGTATTTTACTTCACCTTTTAGAGAAGCAACAATACTCACGGTGGACGCAATAGGTGAGTGGGATACGGTGTCCATATCTACCGCTGACAAAGTCTGGATAGAACGTAAAGAAACAATCAAATATCCACACAGCATAGGTATACTATATTCTGCATTCACACATCGGTGTGGACTTAAACCTGCGGAAGAAGAATATATTTTAATGGGCATGGCCGCTTACGGTGAGCCAAAATACAAAGATGATATCTATAATGACTTTGTACATCAATCTCCTTTTAAACTTAAAAAGAATCTGCACAGGGGATTAAGTGATTGGCATCCTGAAGCAGATGTGATGGATCTTGCCGCAAGTATACAATCAGTTACAGAAGAATGCCTTGCAGGATTATGGCACAGGGCAAGTAAGTATGGATCACGAAATTTGGTATATGCTGGTGGAGTAGCACTTAACTGTGCGGCCAACAAAGTACTTGCAAATTTAGGATTGTTTGACAACGTATGGATAATACCAAATCCAGGAGACGCAGGTAGTTCATTGGGGTGTATTGCCGCAAGTGAAAAATCATTTATTAATTGGAAGAGTCCGTTCCTAGGACACAACATAGAAGGTGAGTATCCTGTGGACGCAATAATCAAAGAATTGAAAGAAAACAAAATGGTGGGAGTCGCAAATGGTAGAGCAGAGTTCGGACCAAGGGCACTTGGTAATAGATCATTACTGGCAGACCCTAGGGGTGAGGACATCAAGGATTTAGTAAATGCAATCAAGAAAAGACAGAAGTTCAGACCGTTTGCTCCGGCCATACTAGAAGAGGATGTAAACGACTATTTTGCCCTGCCTACCGGTGTCAAAAACACCCCCTATATGCAATACACAGCGGCGTACACGCATGGTAAAGACTGTCCTGCCATATTGCACTATGATGGCACAAGTAGGGTGCAAACCGTGTCAAAAAGCGACAATGAAGGGTTTTATGAACTGCTTAAAGCATGGAAGAAAGAGACAGGTTGCCCTATATTATTGAACACCAGTTTGAACATCAAGGGTATGCCCATGGTAAATGACACCAAAGATGGTAAAGACTGGACGGCAAAATATGGAGTTAAAGTACTATAATGAAATTTTTAATCACAGGCGGATTTGGGTTCATTGGTTCTCAAATAGTAGAACAGTTGTGCAAAGAGCATTCTGTGACTGTGCTGGACAATCATGACACATATGGCATAATGGATAAGATTGAAGCAGACAGACTTTATAAATGGCGATCTCGTAATTGGAACGATAATGTAATTCATCTAAGAGGAGATGTAATGGATAGAATGGCCTGTTTAAAAGCCTTTAGTCATCGTCCAGATGTTGTGATACATCTGGCCGCATATCCAAGAGCAAAGATAGTTGATAATGATCCAATAATGGGAGTACCTAAAATTATCAACGGAACAACCAATCTGTTGTGGCATTCAACAAGATTTGGTGTGAGGAAATTTGTATATGCCAGTAGTAGTATGGTGTATGGTGATTTCAAAGATGGTATGAAGGAAGACGGAAGTACAAAACCCAAAAATATTTACGGAGAGGCAAAGTTGGCAGGGGAAAGATTAACAAAATTATTTCAAAAAAGAGATAACTTAGATTATGTCATTGTTCGTCCTAGTGGTGTATATGGCCCTGGAGATATGCCAGATAGAGTCGTCAGTAAATTTTTTGAAAAAGCAATGAAGAATGATCCAATTACATTACACAATGGAGAAAATAAAGTTGACTTCACATACGTTGAAGACACAGTACAAGGTATAATAAAAGCATCAACCTCATCGGTGGCCAATGTTAGTTTTAATATAACGGCAGGTAATGCCACAAGTTTGAAAACACTTGCAAACACAATTATTGAAATTACAAATAGCGAATCAGAACTTGAAGATACAGGAAATCATGATTTGTATCCAATGCGTGGCACACTTGATATATCTAGGGCAAAAGATTTAATTGAGTACCAACCTCAATATGAACTGAAAAAAGGACTTGAAAAATATTATGAGTGGATTCGACAGTATACAGGTAAGGTTTAAGAATACAAAAAACATCACGTCACCGTTCGTCAACACTCGGGTGGTGCCGTTCATAAACAGTTATTTTGAAATACTCAAAACAGTTGTGGAAGATATCAAGACTGAGTATTTTTGGTTCTTTGCTAACTTTGTAGATCTGAAACAAATATCAAATTTTGATCTGGACTTTATACCCGAACAGCACGAAAAGAATCAAATACACGTTTGGTACGCAACGCATCCTATGGCTGGACTGAACAAAGAAGGAAATGTTTTATTAATTCCAACTAAAAAATTTAAAGAACAGATGCATAGTCTTAAGTTTTTAAGAGACTACAAAGATATCAACTACCATGCACATGCAGATTTGTTTCAGCGTCCCATCACTAAGACATATTTTAAACTGAAAAATCCTATGAAGTACTACAACTTGAATTCGGATTTTTACACATGGATGATTAACGACCAAATGAAAGATTCAAAATTGCCCAATTACTATCCAAGTTTTTGGGAAGATGAAAAAATGTATACTTGGGGTGAAACAAAAGATATCCTGCTGGTACCTGGTAATAGGAACATCAAACAATTCTATGACATAGACCGACATGTACATTTTGATTATGACTACAAAACAAAACCAATGGACATAGTGTTCCTGTCATATGACGAACCCAGTGCAGAAGCATATTGGCAAGTGTTAAAAGAGAAATATCCCAGAGCAAAACGCATACGAGGGGTAAAAGGAAGAACAAAGGCATATCATACAGCGGCCACTATGAGTGAAACAGATTATTTCTTTGCAGTGTTTCCTACTATTGAACTAGATGATGGCTTCGACTTTACTTTCCAGCCTGATAGGTTACGAGAGGCCTGCCATTATATCTTCCATGCTAAAAATCCTGTGAATGGATTGGAGTATGGACACAGAGCAGTCATATTGTACAACAAGTACCTTTGCTTGTCCACAATACATCCTCGTTTAGATTTCACCCTGTCACAACCACACACAGTGGTACCTCAGTTGTGCGGCACAAGTCACTTCAACCAAACACCAGAGATAAGTTGGCGTGTGGCATTTAGAGAAGTGCTTAAATTGTGTGAGATGAAACCCACAGTCGAATCCAGATATAGATTAAAGAAATGGTGTGAGTTAGGCAAAGGTCAACATGCATCACTTGTACAAAGAGGTGCGTCAGATGCCGTTGCATACTACAAAGAAGTAAACGGTGATAAGGATGCGTTGCAGTTGTCTTATGAATTAGATTGGTTGAAAGATAAATTCAACTCTATTTCTTAAAAGTTTTAGCCATAATCAAAGAAGTCCTAGATTCCATATCTCTTTTCAAAGCAGGAATATCAAACTTCATGTCCACATTTTTTATCTTCATGTAGTTCTGCTCTATTGTCTTTCTTAGGAATCTAGCGATAGCGTCTTGTTTTTTTGACTTTAGCTCTTTGGCTATGTCGTAGTGTATTGTGATATTATTTTTTAGTATGATGTCTATATAGACTAGGTACTTGACCGGCATGTTCTGGAAATGTAATCCCTCTAGAACTTCCGGCCATTCCTTGACGAAATCTTGCGTCAACTGTACCCATGTCTTATTCTTTGGCGGTTGTCTTTTTGGCATCCGCTTTTTTAGTAGTTTTCTTTGATGCTTCTGCTTCTGGATCTTTGGCTAAATCTTTTACACTTATGCCTTTTTCCTTCGCAACCATTTCGTTCAACTTGTTAAGAAGAATTCTTCCATCGGCAGTGTTGCCGAAAGTGACCATTATCTCGTTTGTCTTGAATTTCTTAATATAGTTGTCGTTGTGCATCATGGCCAACATATTAGTCCCATCTGGGAACGTCTGTCTGCTGGCGTAATCCGCGAATTCATCAGCAGATTGTCCGCCTTCTGATTCAACGGCTTTCATCAACGCATTGTGGTATAAATCCGTTAAGAATTTAGTTCCTACCACTAAACAGTTGTTAGGCTCACCAGGCACTGTTCTGTACATGATTACTACCTTTGCTCCACCGTCCACAAGTTCTCCAATATGTTTGAAGTGCCTCTTTGGACCCGTCTGACCTTCGCCTGCCCCAGAGTCTGCACCCATCGGCATGGCTTGGTTGTTTACATTCATTAGTGTTGCCATTATTGTCCTTCCGCAGTCGCTGGTGCCACTGTTGTTGGTGCTCCTGCTACTGCTGTACCTTCAGGTTTTTGTTCTGGTGCCACCTTGGCTAAGAACGCCTGTAGTTTGTTATATAAGAATCCTACACCTGCCATTTCACTGGCCTTGAACGCACCTCTTGTGGATGCCACGTCAAGTATGGTAGAAAGATTCTTCAAGTCGCCAATCGATAAAGCAGTTGGGTCTGGTTGTGCTTGAGGTTGGGCCGTCGCCGTTCCTGTAGGTGCACTACCCATCGCTTGATTTGGCTTTCTTAAGTTTTTCTTTGTTGTTGCCATTTGTTTTTTCTCCTAATTGCAATTGGTATTAATATACGTATATTATACTAAAATTAGTTATGGAGTGCAACGATTAGTTTTGATTTATTTGGGCTTTACCACTTAATGCAAACAAGGTCAGGTCCCCAGGATTTTCAAATCCAATCACAGTGCATGATCTGGAAGTGTCGCCTTCGTACTTGATGTCTTTGGTAATTGAATATCTGCCATGGCAGTTCTCGTAAATCCATTTACGCATCTTCTCCACATCGGCTTCATGTGCCTTTACCACTGT
>Ga0163179_10002203_pt1 | contig 13667 bp, 6 predicted proteins | sample AtlANTMetagenome_FD_109643 | JGI IMG/M metagenome (GOLD analysis project Ga0163179, IMG submission 109643) | Marine eukaryotic phytoplankton communities from the Atlantic Ocean - Atlantic ANT 2 Metagenome | ecosystem: Environmental > Aquatic > Marine > Oceanic | place: North Atlantic Ocean...
AAAATTTTTGAATCCATACAGGTCGATTCAGTAACAAATCATTATTATGTTGAGTTACCTGAATGGGTCGTCAATGATTTTGGATGGTATGAAGGATCCGAGATACAAATATCCGTTGATGGTTCTGAAATTGTTATTACTGAAAGAGAAGATGACTAATCCAACTTATCACATATACTTACAGGAAAATTGTTTATTTAAAGATTTGACTGAATGGGAGTTTAATATTATATGGAGAAGAATATATAAATCTTATTTTACAGAGGACTTAACATATGAGAAAGTTGTTGAGTCTGATATGGTTGATGCATCATATTGACAATTACTATATAAACTGATATAATTGAAGTGTAATTACAACACGTTATGGCTAAAGGATTTACAGTAAAAGCAAAATCCCCTACAGTTAAAAAAGAACCTGAATGGGATTATGATAAAGCAAAAGAATTGGTTAAAGGAAAATCTGTAGTATTTTGTTTACCTGGTAGAGGAGTATCATATACTTACTTAAAGGCATTTGTTCAGCTATGTTTTGATCTTGTACAAGCAGGTGCAAGCATTCAAATTTCGCAAGATTACTCATCAATGGTAAACTTTGCTAGATGTAAGTGTCTCGGAGCAAATGTATTAAGAGGACCTGATCAGGTACCTTGGGACGGCAAATTAAATTATGACTGGCAATTATGGATTGATAGTGATATTGTTTTCAATTCTGAAAAGTTTTGGCAATTAGTATTAATGGAAAAGGATCTAGCAGCAGGTTGGTATGCTACCGAAGATGGTAAGACTACCTCTGTAGCACATTGGTTAGAAGAGGATGATTTTCGTACCAATGGTGGAGTCATGAACCATGAGACTGTCGAAAGTATATCCAAGCGTAAAAAACCATTCACAGTAGACTATACAGGTTTCGGATGGCTTTTAATTAAGAAAGGAGTCTTTGAGAATGATGAATTAAAGTATCCTTGGTTCGCACCGAAGATGCAAGTTTTTGAATCAGGAGAAGTGCAAGATATGTGCGGTGAGGACGTTTCTTTCTGTCTTGATGCGAAAGAAGCAGGTTTTGAAATCTGGTGCGACCCTCGAATTCGTGTAGGACATGAAAAAACCAGAGTCATATAATATTATAGTAAATAATAAGGTAATGTTTTCTGGTCTATCTCAAATGGAATTATTTGAGAGACTAGAAGATTTATCGATAGAATTCTATCAAACTGGAACACCAGACCCAACAGATATTAAAACAGAAGTTATTAAGGAGGATTAAATGGCTTATACGACCACTTGGAGTGTTATAGACATGAAGAGAGAACTCGCTGATGGATATGTCTATGAAGTAATACTTCAAGTAAGTGCAGTAGATGATGATAATGATTCAAAGATGTTTGCTTTGAATCAATCAATACGTTTACAACGACCAGAAACACTCGGAACACCATATTCAGAGTTAACGGAGTCTCAAATTATTGCATGGTGTAAAAATATTATGTCACAGAGCTCTGTAGACCTTAATACAACTGGTTTACAATGGGTAGAAAATAAGATTAAAAATGAAATGGAAGATGGTATTAGTCAAGGAGTACCTTGGACTTAACTTAAAGGAGAATTAATTATGGCAAAAACAAGAACAGGACTAAATGGAAACGTGTTTGTTGAGGCAATTCCGAAAAAGTCTCGACAAGGGAATGGAAAACATTCAAAATATTCAGCAACATCCCGTAACTCGGCTCGTAAAAGGTATAGAGGACAAGGAAAATAGCGATTTAGACCCCAAATGGGGTCTTTTTTTATGCTAAATATTTCGATGTATGATTATTCCTAAAAATAGGTATAAATATATTAAGAAAACTGTTTACTTTTATATTGTCAAATGAATACAAGGATATCTAGATCATTTAAAGATATAAGTTTATCCTTTAATGCTCATCCAATTACAAAAGATCTTACAATACTTAAGAATGAGAATGCGATTAAGAGATCTATAAGAAATTTAGTTCAAACTATTCCTAGAGAGAGGTATTTTAACTCTATTTTAGGTAGTGATATTACAAATCTTTTATTTGATTTTGTTGATTTTGGTACTGCATCCAATATTCAACGTCAAATTGAGATTACAATTGATAATTTTGAACCAAGAGTTGAAAATTTAGATATAGAAGTGATTCCTAGACCTGATGATAACCAATTTGAGGTTATTATTCATTATGATATTGTTGGACAACAGTTACCTGCACAAGAATTTACCTTTTTATTAGAAGCTACGAGATAATATGCCTATTACTAAATTTACAAACCTAGATTTTGATCAAATTAAGACATCTATTAAAGATTATCTTCGTTCAAACTCAAAATTTACCGATTTTGACTTTGAAGGATCTAATTTTTCAGTCCTAATTGATACTTTAGCATATAATACCTATATTACAGCATTTAACTCTAATATGGTTGTAAATGAATCTTTTTTAGATTCAGCAACTGTTAGACATAATGTAGTATCTTTAGCAAGAAATATTGGATATGTTCCTCGTTCTAAAACAGCAGCAAAAGCATCTATTACGTTTGATATAGACTTATCTACTAGCTCAACTATTGATAATTTGGTACTAAAAGCAGGTTTAGTATGCACTGGAAATCAAGAAGATAGTTCATATATATTTTCTATTCCTGATGATATAGAAAGAGTAGTTAAAGAAGAGAGAGATTTAGTAGAAAATAAAATAACAAGAAGATATGCTAGTTTTACAGAAACTGATATCTATCAAGGAAATTATATAACCAAAACATTTCAAGTTGATGGATCATTAGATCAGAAATTTTTATTAGATAATGCAAATATTGACACTTCTACATTAGTTGTATATGTTAATAATTATAATTCCACAAGTGAAAGTTATGACTTTAAGAGTGGAAGAGGTATTCTCTACAAAAAAGTAGATAATATTTTAAATATTGATAAAAATTCATCAATTTATCTACTTCAAGAAGTCCAAGATGAAAAATATGAACTTCTTTTTGGTGATGGTATTTTTGGTAGAAAATTGGATAATAATTCAATCATTACAATAAGTTATATTATTACTGATGGTGCTGCTGGAAACGGTCCAGGAGGTTCTGCAGGATCACAAGGTATATTTTCATTCAATGGTACTTTATCAAGCACTACAGGGGCATTAGCTATTCCTTTAACCACACCTACGATAACAACTGTTAATCGTGCAAGTAATGGTGGTGAAATAGAGTCTATAGATTCTATTAAGTATTATGCTCCAAGACTTTACTCTTCTCAATATAGAGCAGTTACTGCTAGAGATTATGAAACAATAGTACAACAAATTTATCCAAATACAGAGAGTGTTTCTGTTGTTGGGGGAGAAGAAGTAGATCCACCCCAGTTTGGAACTGTTTTTATTACAATAAAACCAAAAAATGGAGAATTTGTATCTGATTTTGATAAATCAAAGATACTTTCAGACTTAAAAAACTATTCTTTAACTGGAATTAATCAGAAAATCGTAGATCTTAAGATATTATATGTTGAACTTGATAGTGCTGTTTATTATAATAGTTCTAAAGTAGAAGAAATAAATGATTTAAGAACACGAATTATAGGTAGTCTTACTGATTACTCAAAATCATTAGATCTTAATAAATTTGGAGGAAGATTTAAATATAGTAAAGTTTTAAGTGTAATTGATGGTATTGATGAATCAATAACTTCAAATATAACAAAAGTGAGGGTTAGAAGGAACTTAAATGCTCTTATAAACCAATTTGCACAATATGAATTATGTTTTGGTAATGAATTTAATGTTAAAAAGGAAGGTCTTAATATTAAAAGTACTGGATTTACCATATCTGGATCATCAGATATAGTTTATTTGACAGATACACCAGATGTAGGTGAAAAAACTGGAATAATTTCAATTGTTAAGAAAGATATTATTGATTCTTCAAAAACAATTGTTGTTGAAGAAGCAGGAACTGTTGATTATATAAAGGGTGAAATTAATCTAACTACGATTAATATAACATCAACCGTAAAAAGTAATAATGTAATTGAGGTTCAGGCATTTCCAGAATCAAATGATATTATCGGTCTTCAAGATTTATATCTTCAATTTAGCATTTCTGATAGTTCAATAAATATGATTAAGGACACTATTACTTCTGGAGAACAAATATCTGGAGTTGGTTTTAAGGTTACATCAAGTTATACAAACGGAGACTTAATAAGGGCATGATAGCTACTGGTATTGATAAAAGAGTTCAAATTCAACAAATAATTGATAATCAACTCCCTGAGTTTGTATTATCAGAAAGTCCGAAAGCTGTTGATTTTTTAAAACAATATTATATTTCTCAGGAATATAGTGGTGGTCCAATTGATATTACAGATAATCTTGATCAATATTTAAAGTTAGATAATTTAACACCTGATGTTATAGTTGGAAAAACAACTTTAGGTATTGGTATAACTGCTTGGGGTGAATACTATACTGGTGAAAAAACTATTAATGTTAGTAGTACAAAAGGATTTCCTAATGAATATGGATTATTAAAAATTGGTGATGAGATAATAACTTATACTGGATCTACAACTAATACTTTTACAGGTTGTATTCGTGGATTTAGTGGAATAACAACATATCATGATGATAATAATCCAGGTGAATTAATTTTTTCAGATACTACTGCATCATCTCATGATGCTAATTCTGAGATTACTAATCTTAGTGTATTATTTTTAAAGGAATTTTCTAAAAAATTAAAATATAGTTTAACTCCCGGATTAGAAAATATTGATTTTGTTAATAATCTTGATGTTGGTAATTTTATAAAAGAAGCAAAATCATTTTATCAATCAAAGGGTACTGAAGAATCATTTAGAATATTATTTAATGTATTATATGGTCAGGAACCTAAAATAATTGATTTAGAAGAATATTTAATTAAACCATCTTCTGCAAAATATATAAGAAGAGAAAGAATTGTTGCTGAAAGAATAAAAGGAAATCCTTTAAATTTAAAAGGACAGACAATTGTTAGATCTACTGATCCTTCAACTACTGCATCTTTATCTGAAGTTCAACCAGTTTTAGGTATTTCTGGGTCGGGAATTAATACTTCAACTGATTATTATACTTTAGATGCTTTTATAGGATATAATGATGAAGAATATATTACAGGAATATTTGATATTACAGGAAAAACTAAAGTTATAGGTGATGTATCGATAGACTCAAATGTTATTACAGTAGATTCTACTATTGGTTTTGGTAATACTGGCACTATTATATCTGGTATTAACACTAATATTACATATACAGGTAAAACAGTTAATCAATTCTTAGGTGTAACTGGTGTTAAATATCCAATTTCTTCTCAAGATTCTATAAGAGATGATGATTATATATTTGGATATGAAAATGGCGATTTATCAAAAAAAGTAGAATTAAGAATTACTGGTATTTTATCTAAATTTGTTCCAGATTCAAATAATAGATTATCTATAGAAAATGAATCTATTATTGTTAAAAGTGTTGGAGAAAAAATAGGAAGTTCTGAATCTACTTCAAATAAAAGTATATTTTCAAATTCTTGGAAATATAATACTTCTATAACATATCAGATAACTGATTATTTTTGGAAGGATGTAACTCAAGATGAATCTGATATAGAAAATACTAAAAATAGTGGTTACATTTTCGTAGAAACTGATCCAGTTACAGGTGAACCATTAAGAACTTTATATCAAACATCAGAATTCAGAATGGGAGAGATTTTCTCCAAAAGGTTTAATTTAGTTGGACTTTCTGAAGGAGATGTTATTCAAGTTTTAGAAAGATCATCAAATCCACTCAAATCAAAAAAAATTATTACTACTATTGATGGAAAAGAATTTGTTAGTATTGATAAGATTATAACTGGTGATAGTATTAATAGAAGTAAAATTCAAGTAATTGGTGGACCATATAATCTTGATATTAGTAAACATTATGATATAAGAAGAGTATTATCTAAAGCATATAGTGCAGAAAATGCAGCTCCTATTAAATATGGAAATTATCAATTAACATCAAATATACAGAATGTATATAATAATTCTGATGAAAGTTTATATGTAGCATCTAATTCTTTACCATCATATGAAATTCAAAAAAATATAGCAACTATTGGTATTCCTGTAACAAATACTGATACTTTACAGGGATATAATTCTTTAACTGAAAAATATTCAGTAATATCATTTCAGAGTACAGTACCATTTATTACTGGAGATGCTGTATATTATAAGCCAGATAATACTGAAAATCCACTTGTAGGTTTAAGTGAGGGTATTTATTATGTAAAAAATATTTCGGATTCTAATAATAAGATTAACCTGTATTTGTCACCATCTTTTATAGCATCAGATGAAAATCTTTCAATTCCTAATAATTTTATAGAATTTGGTATGCCAATAGTAAGTGAGGGGCATACTTTCACTTTACTAAAAGATTATAATAAACAAATTGAAAATCAAAATTTATTAAAGAAATTTCCAATAAATCCCTCATTAAAAATAGGAAAAAAGGTAAAAACTATTCCTGGTTCTATTGGAATGTTAATTGATGGTGTTGAAATTAATAATTACAAATCTAAAGATAATATTTTTTATGGTCCAATAGAAAAATTCTCTGTTTTGAGTCAAGGAAGTGGATATGATTTAATAAATCCACCTCAAATTGATATTTCTGCAGGGTTGGGATCAACAGCTTTAGTTAGACCTGTTGTTAGTGGAAAACTTCAAGAAATTTTAGTAGATCCTCAAGAATTTGATATTGAAAATGTACTTTCAGTTAAAATTAGTGGTGGTAATAGTAAAGATATTACTTTAGAACCTGTACTTAAAAGAACAAATAGACAATTAACATTTGATGGTAGATTAATAGGTGCAAATGGTGGTGTTGATAATGTTGAAGAAACTATAGATTTTGGAAGAAAACATAATCTTAAAAATGGACAAGTATTGATTTATGATAAAAATGATAATGCACCATTGGGTATTACAACTTGGGGTGGAAGTAATGCTGATGCATACGACACTTTAGTTCAAGGAGATCCATATTGGCCTGAAGTAGTTGGATTAACAACTATTAGACTTTTTGGTAAAGAATCTGATTATATTAGTGGTATTAATACCATATCATTTACTTCTATAGCAAAATCAGGAATTCATAAATTTAGATTAAGAGATGCTAGAAATAGTTTAAAAACTGTTAAAATTTTAGATTCAGATTCTAATAATTCATTTACTAATCGTCGAATATATGTAAATCCAACAGGAATTTCAACATATGATTCTATAATTACCTTTGAAAATCATGGTTTTTCTGAAGGTGATATTATTAACTATACTACCGTTCCTGGACTAGGTGTTACTAATACCAACACTATTAGTGGATTATCTACTTCTACTCAATATAAAATTCTTAAGATAGATGATAATTCGTTTAGAGTTGCTAATGTTGATGAATATAAAAAAGGAGTTTATGTTGGATTAAATTCTGTTGGTACTGGATATCAAGTGTTTAAGTATCCAGATATTGAAATTACATCTGAAATAACATATTCTTTAGAAACTTCAGAAAAAGTTGTTTTCACTCCTGTGATAAAAGGTCAAATAAGTGACGTAATACTATATGATAAAGGATCTAATTATGGTGCTCAAACAGTTATAAATTATGAAAATAAACCAACCATTACTTTAAAAAATGGAATTAGTAGACCAGGAAAAAATATTAGTCCATCATTAGTACCAATAATAGATAACAACAAGATAATAAGAGTAAATATTCAGAATGGTGGGGGAGAATATTATTCAGTTCCTGATGTAATTGTAGATGGTGATGGATTTGGTGCGAAATTAAGACCAATAATTGATAATGATGTAAATTCTAAAAATTATTTGTCAATTATTGATGTAAAAATTCTAAATGGTGGGACAGGATTTACTACAAGTAAAACATCTATTAAAGTAATACCATCTGGATCTAATGCAGTTTTTGATTTAAATATTAGAAAATTAATTGTAAATAATATACAAACTTTAGATCCTTTCAATGCAAAATATACAAGTGAAATATTAGAAGAATCTGTATATGGATTAAAGTATTCTAATGTTGGATATTCTACGGATATTGGATCTGAATATTTTAATGATCCAAATCCTACTACAGGACATTCTCCAATTATTGGATGGGCTTATGATGGAAATCCAATATATGGTCCATATGGGTATAGTGATCCAACAAATACAAATGAAATTAAAGTTTTACAATCTAGTTATGTTTTAAATGCGTCTAATATTGATAATAGACCTGGTATTTCGACATTTGGTCCTGGATTTTTTGTAGATGATTATGTTTATGATCCTTCTGTAGGAGATTTAGATGAACATAATGGTAGATATTGCAAAACACCCGAATATCCTAATGGTGTATATGCATACTTTACATCAGTAACCAATCCTACAGATGGTGAATTACTTCCAAAATTCCCATATTTTATTGGTGATAGTTATAGATCAAATCCAACTGTCGTAGATAGTGAATCTAAAATTACACAATCTTTTGATTTTAATAATTCTAATTTAATAAGAAATACTACTCCATATAGAATATCTGAAGAATTTAGTGGTAATGATTTTATAATTGAATCTGATGAATTAATTAATCAAATAACAAATGTAGAATCAATAACTCCTGGAAGTGTAGATGCATTAGATATCATTAATAAAGGTGATAATTATAAGATAGGTGATAACTTAATTTTTGACGAATCTGATGTTGATGGATCTGGATTAAGTGTAGATGTCAGTCTTGTAGATGGTAAACCAATAACAAAGATTGAAACTTTATATAAAAAATATACTGATGTTAAATTAGTTTGGGATAATTCAACTCAAGTATCTGCATATATTTCAACATATCATGATTTAATTACTGGAAATAGTATTGAAATTTCTGGTATATCAACAGATATTAAAAATCTTAATAAATCTCATATTATTGGTGTTAATTCTGAATCTACCGTTTTATATTCCGCAGTTGGTACTGGTGTTGCCGTAACTGATATTGTTGTTGGTCAAACTAATTTAATTTCTGTAGGTAGTACTATAGGAATAGGAACAGAAATATTATCTGTTCTTAATAAATTTGAAGATAGAAATATCTTAAGATGTGAAAGAGGTCTTACTGGAACTGCACACACTATATCAACTAAAGTTAATTTAATTCCAAATTCATTTACAATACCTATAAAAACTGATTATTTTGAATCAAAATTAGACAATATAGTTTATTTTAATCCTAAGCAATCAATTGCTAGAGAATCAACATCTGGACTTTCTAGTTCAATAACAGTTACAGTTGCTGGTATTGATAAAACAATTTCTATACCTGCTCAGAGCATATATCTTCCAAATCATGGATTTAAAACAGGAGATCGTTTAATATTTAAAGAACCTTCTAATACTGGATTTGCTAATATTGGTGTATCTACTAATGGAATTCCAGGTAGTGGTAGTCCTACCAGTATTGGTCATGATGATATTGTATATGCTATTAATAAATCTAAAGATTTTATTGGTATAGTTACTGATCCATCTGTAATTGGATCTGGAGACACCTCAGGTAAATCTTCTGGGTTATTCTTTGTTGGAAATGGTGACGATAACTTTAAATATTCCTTTAGGACACAAAATAATTTAGTAAGTGCAACAGCAGAAAGAATTGTATCAACTGTTTCAGTTTCTACTTCTCATAACCTACAAGAAAAAGATAAAATTAATTTAATAATTAAACCATCTAAGAATGTTGGTATTGGAACTTCTACTTCAATTAAAGTAAAGTATAATTCTATAAAAAATAAGTTGTTAATTAATCCTATTGGATTTAATTCCACTGGAGTTAACACTACTACAGATATATTAACCATTACTTCTCATGGATTGAAAACTGGTGATAAAGTTTTATATGATAATACTGATGATGATATTATTGGTGGATTAAGTACTTCAGGATATTTTGTTTATAAAGTAGATGATAATAAAGTTAAATTGGCAGATAATTATTATGATTCTACTATAACACCACCAAAAGTTGTATCATTAACTTCAATAGGTGGAACTTCTCATGAATTATCATTAATAAATCCGCCAATTGATGTTGTAAAGGATAATAATTTAGTATTTGATGTTTCAGATCCTTCATTATCTGGATATGATTTTAATTTATATTATGATAAAAATTATATTAATAACTTTGTATCTACTGGTCAAACAAATAGTTATATTGTTGATAATGGAACTATTTTACCTGGTAATAATGATGCAAAAGTAATAATAAATTATTCTAATAATAATCCATTAAATTTATTCTATAATTTGGAAAAGAGTGGATTTATTAGTACTTCTGATATTGATGTTGTTGATAAGACAAAAATTTCTTATATTGATAGTGAATATAATGGTAGTTATTCTATAATAGGTGTTACTACTACGTCATTTGATATTGTTTTAAATGATAAACCAGAAGTTCTTGGATATGCTACAACAACTATTGGTATCGCTGGAACTATATTTTATAATACAAACTCTACTAACGTAATAGGTCCTGTTAATTCCTTAAAGATTAATTATGGTGGACAAGGATATAAAAAATTGCCTAAATTTGTAAGTATTGCTTCAACTCAAGGATTTAATGCTAATATTTTACCCAGATCATCTACAGCAAATAAAATTAGCAATACAAATATACTAGATGTTGGATTTGAATATGCATCTGATAAAACTTTATCACCAATAGCAAAAGTATCTCCAGTAACATCTTTAAAAAATTATGATTTCATTACTGGTATTGATATTATTGATGGTGGGGGTGGTTATCAGTCTAATCCAAGACTTATTGTTGTTGACGCTGAAACTAAGGAAATTAATGATAATGGATCAATAGAAGCAATTGTAAGTACATCAACACAATCTATTGAACAAGTTAATATTCTGGCAAATCCAAAAGGTATTGGTAATGCTGAGATATATGCTATTGATGGTACAAATGGCGTTCCAATTACAAATATTAATATGAATTCTGGTGTTATTGAGGATTCAGTAACAGGAATTGTGACTGTTAGATTGGGAACACCTGTCCTTGGTTTTTCTGAGATTCCTTTTGCGGTTGGTGATCAGGTGTTTATTGAAGGAATACAAAATAGTGATGATGGAAATACAATTAATTCTCCTAGTAATGGGTTTAAAACATATCCAGTAACAGCAGTTACTAGTTCAAATCCATTTATAATGAAAATTAATTTATTTGGAGTTATATCTGAACCTGGAATTGCAAATGTTGAACAAAATTTTGCACAAATAATAAATCTTAAAAAATATCCAAAATTTAAAATATATCAAGAATCTGGATTTTTTATAGAAGGTGAGAAAATATTAGTAAAAATTGATGATATATATTCGGATAAGAGTCTTATTTTAGATAAAATTGGTAATGATTATGTTAAAATACAGGGTAAATATGATTTAAAGAAAGGTGATAGAATAAAGGGAGAAAGTTCTGGTACTATTGGTAATATTAGTGAATTATATGAGAATAAGGGTTATTTTGTAGTAGATTATTCATCCAGAAGAAATCAAGGGTGGTTGGATAACATTGGAAAATTAGATCAAGATTATCAAGTATTACCTGATAATGATTATTATCAAAATTTATCATATACCATTCAAAGTCCAGTACAATATAAAGATTTAGTAACACCTGTAAATAGGTTAGTTCATACCGCAGGACTTAAGAATTTTTCTGATGTTGGAATAACTTCAAGTGTAGTTTCTGGATTGACAACCAGTGTTGATACAACAACTATAGTTCGTGATTTTTTATCAAATAATAGAGTTGATGCTATTACTAATTTTGATCTTGTTAAAGATATTGATTTTCTTTTAAGTCCATTAAGAACAAAATTTGTTCAATTTAAAACAAAAGAACTTGTAAATTATTTCAAATGTAAAACTAATAGGGTTTTAGAAATTGATAATATCAATACATTATTTGGTAATTCTACAAATAATGCAAAATTAGACGGAACAGTTGGTCTAGCAGATAATTATAATAGATTTTTAATTCAATCAAGAGATCCTAGTAGTAATGATATTCAATTTACTGAATTAGTTACTTCTATAGACTATGTAAATGAAGATGTTTATACTATTCAAAAGGGATCTATAGGTGATGATCTTGTAGATATTATTGGTGATAAAGTATTAAATGGGCAATATCAACTTAAGTTTGCTCCAAAAAATACTTTTGATGTAGATCTTGATGTTAAAATTTATCAAAATACATTTAACATTTCTAGCACTGGAATAGGAACTACTACTCTTGGATTTGTTGAATTGACTGGTATAGGACAAAATGTTGCATCTGCTACTACCGATACTTTAATATCTAAAAATATATCCAATATAGATTCATATTTTGCATCTGTTGAAGTAAGAGATACTACTTCAAATGAGATTCAAATTGTGGATTTATATGTAACACATGACGGAACTAATTCTTATATCTCTAATTATGAATTTAATCCAAATAATTCTAGTGGTATTGGATCATTCAGTTCTAATATAGATTCTAATATTTTATCTATTAATTATACTAATGATAGATCAAATGAAGTTTCTCTTCTTACTAAAATTGTAGGTTTTGGTACTACTGCTTCGGGTATTGGTACATATAGATTCAAATCTGATATTCAACCAGATGGATCTGAAAATAGTTTAAGATTACAATCTTCATTTACGAATGTATCAGCTGGAACAACAACAACTATTTCTCAATTTAATAAATTAAAAGATAGTAGTGTTAAAAGTATAATAAGAACATCTATAGGAAATACTAGTTCTATACATCAATTATTACTTACTCATGATGGTACTGATACAATTGTAACTGAATATGGATTTATATCTATTGGTAACAACCTTGGAATTGGTACATTTTATTCAAATTATAATGGATCAAATATTGATTTAATATTTACACCAAATTCAGAATTCTCTAGTGATGCTGTAGAGGTTCAAGTATATAATGAAATAATTAACACAGATATTGATTTAATCAACGAATCACCTGTATTAACATATGGAAAATCTATTGACTCTTTATCATTATTGCAATTTAGTGCTACTAATAGTATTAGATCTAATATCAATGCTTTTAAATTAAAATATAATAATATTCCAATTTTTGGTAAATATTTTAATCCAGGTAATGTTACTATACTTAATTTAGCAACAGGATTATTTACAATTAATGATCACTTCTTTAGTAATAATGAAAAGGTAATTTATACTCCAGGATCTTCTATAGACGGTGTTAGTAGTTCATCCTTGGTAATGTCTAATAGTAGTCCATTACCACAAAATCTATATGTTATTAGGGAAAATGAAAATCAATTTAAATTATCAACAACAAAAGGTGGATCTGCAGTAACATTTAACACTGCTGGAACTGGTAATTATCATAGATTGGAGATGTCTAAAAAGAATGAAAAGAGTTTAATTGTTTTAAATGATATCATTCAATCTCCTTTAGCATATACTCCAGTTTCACATACACTTT
>Ga0163179_10002204_pt1 | contig 13665 bp, 9 predicted proteins | sample AtlANTMetagenome_FD_109643 | JGI IMG/M metagenome (GOLD analysis project Ga0163179, IMG submission 109643) | Marine eukaryotic phytoplankton communities from the Atlantic Ocean - Atlantic ANT 2 Metagenome | ecosystem: Environmental > Aquatic > Marine > Oceanic | place: North Atlantic Ocean...
AACGATGGCGACGACAACGATGGCGATGGTGATGCCGACGCAAGCGACTCGGACTGTCAGACTGGGGCAGATGACACTGAGGATACGACGGAGTGTAGTGACGGCATCGACAATGACGGCGACGGTTGGGTCGACCTGGACGATGGCGCCTGCGAGGGCGATGACTCGAACGACTCCGAAGAAGGCGAAGATGAGGTCGAGTGTAACGACGGTGACGATAACGACGGCGACGGTCTAGAAGACGCCGATGACCCAGGGTGTGCTAGCGGGCTCGATGATGACGAGAGCTTTGAAGATACTGAGTGCGATGATGGCGATGACAACGACTTGGACGGTTGGACCGACGGCGATGATCCTGATTGCATCACGGACGATGAAGAGGCGGGCTTTGACAGCACGTACGCGTGTAACGACGGTATTGATAACGACGGCGACGGTCTGATCGACGCTGAAGATGAGATCTGTGAGACGGGCACCGATGACACAGAGGCGACAGACTGCACCGATTCGGTAGATAACGACGGCGACGGCTGGACCGATGCGGATGACCCCGACTGCGAGAGTGGGGATGAAGAGTCGGACTATGGCACCGACCAGTGCAATGACGGCCTTGATAACGACGGCGACGGCTATCTGGATTCTGCTGACGCGGATTGCGAGTCAGCGGACGACACCCTTGAAGGGACGCCAGAGTGCAGCGACGGCATCGATAACGACGGCGACGGTTGGATTGACACCGAAGATGAGGCCTGTGCGAGCCCAGACGCGGAAAGCGAAACGTCCAGCGCGGAATACCAGTGCAACGACGGTACCGATAACGATGGCGATGGCTACATAGACGCCGATGACCCTGAGTGCACTTCAGGAAGTGATGACACTGAAGACTCCGGCGATTGTGCAGATGGGCTGGATGGAGACGGTGACGGTTGGGTGGATTCTGACGATCCCGATTGCGCGAACGGCGGAGACGGCGAAACAGGTACGAACGCAGCCTATGCCTGTAACGACGGCACCGATGATGATGGCGACGGCTTCATAGACGCCGATGACTCGGGTTGCGCCAATGCCATGGATACCGATGAGACCGACGGTCAGCCCGAGTGCGAAGACGGTGCGGATAATGACGGTGACGGCTGGTTCGATAGCGACGACCTTGCGTGCGATGAGGGCTTTGCTTCGGAGTCAGACGATGACGCAGGCACCGAGTGCAGCGACGGCGTAGATAACGACGGCGATGGCTATATCGACAGCGATGATGAGCACTGCGCTAATGGCGCAGACGATGACGAGGGCACGCCAGAATGCGAAGACGACGCTGATAACGACGGTGACGGCTGGACGGATGCCGAGGATCCGGACTGCGCCACGGGCGATGTTGAGGTTGGTTACGGTTCGTCGGAATGCAACGACGGGCTCGATAACGACGGAGATTTCGCTATCGACGCGAGCGACTCGGAGTGTGACGATGCGTCCACTGAGTTTGAGTCGGACGACCCCAGTGAGTGTCAGGATGGCGACGACAACGACGGCGATGGCTGGACGGACGAAGATGATCCGGATTGTCTGTCAGGTGGCGACGAAGAAACAGATTACGACGCGACATATGCCTGTAACAACGGGATCGACGACGACTCGGATGGGCTAATCGACGCTGATGATGAGGGCTGTCTCAATGGTGCTGACACATCAGAGGCTGACGGTGAGGCCGCGTGTAACGACGGCGCCGACAATGATGGTGACGGTTGGGTAGATGAGCTCGATGAGGAATGCGTTACTGGCTCCGAGGAGCTCGGCGCCGATTCGGGCTACGCCTGCGCCAACGGCGATGACGACGATGGCGACGGGTATGTGGATGCTGAAGATCCTGGTTGTGCGTCCAGTGGTGACGACGATGAGACCGATCCTGGCGATTGCTGGGATGGTGCTGACGGGGACTCTGACGGTTGGATTGATGAAGAAGATCCGGACTGCCTGACCGGTGTTGATGAAGTCGGCTTTGGTTCGACCGCTTGTAACGATGGCATCGATGGCGATGGCGATCTGTACGTCGATGCTGCGGACGAGGGTTGTGACGACGCGTGGGATGAGAGTGAAGACGAAGCCGCCGATGAATGTGAAGACGGCGGCGATAATGACGCCGATGGCTGGACCGATATGGAGGATATTGAATGTCTCTCCGGAGATACTGAGACGGACTTCGGTGATCGCGAATGCAATGACGGCGAAGATAATGACGGCGATGGCTATGTAGATTCCGAAGATGAAGATTGCGTTGTGGGCTACAGCGACAGCGAAGCCGGCGCCGAGTCAGTCTGCGAAAACGGTATAGATGACGACGGCGATGGCTGGTTTGATGAGGAAGATCCCGACTGTCTCTTGTTTGAGCAAGAGATAGGCTTTGGGCTTGTCGCTTGTAATGATGGCATCGATAACGACGGTGATGGCGACATCGACGCTGGCGATGCGGACTGCCCGTCGGTCTGGGATTTCGATGAGCACTCGTTGGATTCGACCTGTAGCAACAGTATCGATGACGATGGTGACGGATGGTTCGATGAAGATGACCCCGACTGTTTCGAAGGGGGCGCTGAGTCTGGCGATTACGTGGCGTCACCATGTAACGACGGCATCGATAACGACGGCGATGGTGACATAGACGCTGATGATCGTGACTGCGGCTATGCCATGAGCATCGAGCGCATCGACCTTACCTGCGCGAACGGAAGCGATGATGACGCGGACGGTTGGACCGATGATGAAGACCCCGAGTGCTTCCTGATCGGCTCTGAAAGCGGCCATTCCCCGACGGCTTGTTCTGACGGGATCGATAACGATGGCGACGGGGTGATGGACGCTGATGATCCTGGCTGTCTGTACGGCTTCGATAGCGATGAAACCGATCTCGCTGCTGCGTGTTCCAACGGTCTCGACGATGACGGTGACGGTTGGTTTGACGAGGAAGATCCGGACTGTATCTTGGGTAGCGACGAGGACGGCACTTACCAGGCATCTGCCTGTTCCGACGGGTCGGATGGCGACAGCGACGGACTGATCGATGCGGATGATCCGGAGTGTGCGGACGCGTTTGATAACGACGAGTCCAGTGATGCTGGCGATTGTTCGGACGGTGTGGACAGCGATGGTGACGGTTGGGCGGATGAAGACGACCCAGACTGTGCGCTCTATGGGGTTGAGTACGGCTTCTTGCCGGTGACCTGTAATGACGGACAGGACGCCGATACCGACGGACTGCTCGATGCTGATGACTCAGGCTGTATGGCTGCCGTGGATTCGAGCGAAGAGGATCTCGACGCGACATGCACCGACGGCGTGGATGGTGATGCAGACGGTTGGGTAGATGAAGAAGACCCCGATTGTTGGGCCACAGGATCCGAAAGTGGTGAGATCTTGTATGGATGCAGCGATGCCGAAGATGGCGACGGCGACGGTGATATGGACGTAGATGACCCGGATTGCGTTTGGGCGTTCGACATCTACGAGTCCGATGCGTTTGATAGCTGCACAGACGGTACAGACAACGACGGCGACGGTTGGTTCGACATGGACGATCCGAACTGTCTCGGCAATTGGGATGAAGCAGGGTTTACGCCCGCTGCGTGTAACGACGGCATCGATAACGACGGTGACGGCTTTGTTGACGCATCGGACCTCGGTTGTTCGCAGGCGTTCGATAGCAACGAGGAAGATCCGGCTTCGGATTGTTCTGATGGCGCGGATGGTGACGGTGACGGGTGGCTAGACTCCGACGACCCTGATTGTGTGACAGGTACCACGGAGACTGACTATAGCGGTGTCGCTGCGTGTAATGACGGAGATGATAATGACGTGGATGGCGACATCGACGCGGATGACGGGCTCTGTTTGTCGGCTTGGGACAACGCAGAGTCTGTAGCTACGGATTGCGGGGATACAGCCGATAACGATGGTGACGGCTGGGTCGACGAGGACGACCCCGATTGTGCGTGGTCTACAGATGAGCTTGGCTACGATGATGACATTGTCTGTAACGATGGACTGGACAATGACGGCGATGGGTTCGTGGACGGCGATGATGCGGGCTGTGACTCCGCGCTGGACGGAAGCGAAATCAACGAAGGTCTATGTGAAGATGACGCTGATAACGACGGCGATGGTTGGACCGACCTAGAGGATCCAGACTGTGCGTCAGGCAGCGCGTCAGCTGAAGACGGCGGCTATGGCACGACGGCTTGTAATGACGGTGTCGACGGCGATAGCGATGGCCTTATCGACTCGGAAGATTCGGGCTGCGAGTCTGCCGAAGATGAAGACGAGACCGATCCGGTGACAGAGTGTAACGACGGCCTCGATAATGACGGCGACGGATGGGGCGATCTGGACGATCCGGATTGCACCTCCATCTACATCGAAGGTGAAGACGGTGGCTACAATAGTGGCTATGCCTGCAACAACAGCCTCGATGACGATGAAGATGGATTAGAAGACGCCGATGATCCACAGTGCTTGAGCGGCTGGGATAACAACGAAGAATCCTAGGCATGATGTCCAGTTCATCGGCCGGGTTGGAGCGGTCGATGAAGGATGCACTGATTGTTTCGATGTTGAGCGTGATCCCGCGTAATCATGTTGCGCGCTGGATGGGTTGGCTCTCCAGGAGGTCGCTGCCTCGCTGGCTGAACAAGCTCGTGTTGCGCTGGTATGTCCGGTATTACCAAGTGGCTGTCGAAGATGCGGAGCACAGTCTTGATCACTATGCGACGCTCTCCGAGTTTTTTGTTCGGAAACTCAAGCCAGGTCTCCGTCCTGTGGAGCCAGCGCCAGACGCGCTTGTCTCGCCTGTAGACGCGCTCGTTGCCTCTTGTGGGGTCGTGAGCAAGGCATCGATCCCACAAAGCCCTCTGACGCCATCTGGAGAGCCAACAGGGCCTTTAAAGATACATATTCCTACATTGCTAGACGATGACTCGGTGCCGGATGGCTCTTCTTACGCGGTGCTGTATCTGGCGCCGCCGGATTACCACCGGGTCCATAGTCCCGTTTCCGGTGACATTACAAAGTGGGCTTATGCGCCAGGAAGGCTTTTTCCCGTGTTTGCGGGGGCTGCTTCGCGTGTGAATGGCCTCTTTGCGCGTAATGAGCGTTTGCTGGCTTGGGTGGAAGGTGCGTTTGGTCGCCTTGCTGTCGTCATGGTGGGTGCGTTCGGTGTTGGGAGAATGACCGTGACCTTTTCGGATTTGGTCACAAACACCGATGGTAAGGCGCATCGTGAGCTTTGTGAGCCTGGTGTCTCTATCTCACGCGGTGATGAATTTGGCGTGTTTCATTTGGGGAGCACCGTCATATTGGTATTTGACGGCGATGCCGTCGTTTGGGAAAAGCGGCCCGGCGATCGCGTCGTAGTGGGTGAACGCATCGCGACGTTCCGGTCCGTACATTGACTTGGACGCCTAATGGGTGGAAATCGGCCGCTTTATGACACTTTACAGCGTGGTCTTGGGTCGAGTTTGTGATCGGTTTACCCAATCAACCCCGTGTTTATCTGCCCGTTGAAGATCGAGTTTCGCCGGTGTTTCTGCACGTATCGGAATCGACTTACGGATAATCCTTAAAAAACGATCACGGAACGGCTTTGACGAGGGTGTATCGGCATGATATTCGGCCGTTCCCCAAGGGTCGGCAAATCCGGTCTTAAGGGAGCTTTGAAGTGATTGAGCCCAAACGGTTTTCGCGCGCCGGAAGCTTCTCCGCCATCGTTCTTGAGATGGCTGGGTTGACGGTAGCGGGCTTGTTTTTTGGGTCTTTCATCGACAAGCAGCTTTCCACTTCCCCTGTATTTCTCGTCTTGTTCATCACATTGGGTTTTTTCACGGGCGTTTATCGCTTGGTCAAATCCCTAAACCGATGGAACGGATCCGATGATTGACTCCACCCAAATAATGCGCGCTACGGTAGCGTTCTTGGTGTTGGCGTCAGCTGTTGCATACGGGGTTGACGGGATCGCCGGCGTGTCGAGTGTGCTTGCTGGCGGAGCGGTGGTCTTATCTCAACTCGCCTCTTCCATGCGGCGTGTTCGGAACCTGGTCATCCCTGTAAGTGGCCGTATGTCCTTCTTCTCTCCCACGTTGCTCATTTCGGCCGCGGCGCTTTACTACTTGGTCCCGCTGGTCCACCCGCTTTGGTTGGTCGTAGGCTTGTCGAGCGTGGTCAACAGCATCGCATTGCTGGGTCTTAAGCAAGCGAGCGTCGCACGCCTCGCTGTCCCAGTGGAGGTTTCGTGAATCGCGCATTGCTCACATCGTTAGCGGCTTTGGCTATCGCGCCTGGTACCGCGTTGGCGGCGGCCGATGACCCGTCTCACTTCTCGTGGTTCAAGCTGGTCCCCGGCGTAGCCGAGACTTTTGGTCTTGAAGGCCTAGCCGCCCAAGAGGCGTATATTTTCCCGACGGCGATGGCCGTCTGCGGTGTACTGATTGTGCTCGCGATCATCGCGCGGCTCGGTTTGGAAAGTGCGCGTAAGCAGGGTGGAACCTTGCAGTACGTGCCTGCGTCGAACCTGGGTATACGCAACCTTGCGGAACTGTACGTCGGCTTCGTATGGAATATGGCTCGCGGACTTCTTGGCGACAAGGATGGCCGTACCCACTTCGCACTGCTCGGCACGCTGCTCATTTATATCTGGTTTTCCAACCTGCTCGCGGTCACTCCGGGATGTCTTCCCCCCTCGGATAACGTGAGCAACAACTTCGCCATGGCAATCGTGGTTTTCGTTGTGTTCAACGCCGCTGGTATTTGGCGCAACGGCCTCGGCTACTTCAAGCACATGGCTGGTCCAATCCTTGTCTTGGCGCCGCTCATCTTCACCCTCGAAATGATCGCTGTATTCGTCCGTCCAGTAAGCCTCTCGCTGCGTTTGGCTGGAAATATGTACGGAGATCACATGGTGTTCGGCATCATGAGCGACCTTACCTCTTGGGTCGTCCCCTCGATTTTCCTTGGTCTGGGCATCTTCGTGTCTTCTGTTCAGGCTTTCGTGTTCACCCTTCTCTCAATCATCTACATCTCGCTCGCCGTCGCGCACGACGAGCACTGATTTTTTCTGTAGAGCCGTTCCTTGGAGGAACAATGACTTCCTGGCTGATGAAAGTACTCCCCGTGATGCTTCCCCTTCTTCTTCTCTCCACCACTGCAGCAGCTGCTGGTGAAGAGGCAGCCGCCGGCGGTGCCGGTGGAATGATCGCGCTCGGCGCTGGTCTTGCTATTGGTCTCGCCGGACTCGGTGGTGGCCTTGGTCAAGGTAACGCCACAGCTAGCGCGCTTCAGGGTGTTGCTCGCAACCCGCAGACCGCGGGTACCATTCAGACTCAGATGATTATCGGTCTCGCGTTCATCGAGTCCTTGGTCATCTACTCGCTGGTCATCGCGTTCATGCTTCAGGGCAAGATCTAACGATCAACGCTCTACGCGAGTTTTCGTACGGCGCCACCTCGCGTCGCTCGGACGACGGGGCCCCGGTCACTTGTGACCTGGGCCCCTTGTCGTGCTTGAGATACTGAGTGAGTTCTCGAACCTTTGGAGTACGCATGCGCACGATTGGATCGGTATTATTAGTCCCGCTTGGCTTGGCCATCACCGTTGGCTGTCAAAAGAAAACAGAGGCCCCTCCTCCTGTGGGCTGGCACGCCGAAGAGCTGTGGCTGGGTCAGTGTTACTTCCCCCCAGACTTTGACGCGATTGAAGCGGAGGGTGGCGAATATGCCCGAAAATCAGCGCGCGCTACGGCGCTTCAAGAGATCAAGGGTCAGTGGATGGGTGAACGAGAGACCGCTGTGTCCTTTTCGACCAACCACATCGACGATCTTGAAACGACGCTGTTGGCGGACATGACACGCCTTGAGTCGGTGGCTCAGGAAAACCTCTCCTTTTGCAAGCAGGCCATGGGGCATGAAGACGCGTCCATGCAAGGGCCTTCCATCTCGAAGTGGGAAGGTTGGCTTCGTGGGCTCCCTGAAAAATTGACCGCTGGCGAATGCAACACGCCGCTTGACTATCAGCTGATTCAGTATCTCGAGGTCAACACAGGCTGGCAGCAGCCTGTTGCGATGTGTCAGGGAGATAGGGCGCGGATCGAAGCGACCGAAAAAGATCGGTACAAGATCACCTCAGATGGCGAGCCCATGAATGCGGGGGGCGATGTGTCTGCAATGGCGGTTTCTGCAGACCTTCCATGCAACTTTGAAGGGTGCTACCCCGGGATGCTCGTTGGTCGTTTCGTCACAGAGGCTGGCGTTGAGACGATCTTCCCGATTGGCTTGGAAACCGTTTTTGAGGCCCCCGAGCACGGAACGCTTACCTACACCATTAACGATACGACCTACTACGACAACACCTGGAACCAGACGGGTCGCGTGATCGACAAGACGGCGATCACTATCTCTCCCGAGTGATCTACATCTCTCATCAAAGGCGGTAACCCTTGGCTGGTGCCCGCAAGCTGCTGTTCAGCGTCTTTCCTCTCGCATTGCTCGCGCTCACCTGCGAGCTTGCGTTCGGGTTCTTGGGCATGCCCGAGGCGCCTGTTGGACAGCACTTCGAGCACAACGAGATTTACTGGGTCGCTGATTCCGAGCTCAAGGTCGCACCTTTCGCGCATCGAGAGGTCGGGGGCGCCTTCGATGTGTCTACCAATGCAGACGGCCTTCGCGCCTCATCTCATGCGCGCGAAAAACCCGATGATGTCTACCGTGTTCTGATTTTGGGCTGTTCGACGACATTTGGTTGGGGCGTTGGTGACGATGAGACGTATCCGGCCGTCACACAGCGTATTTTCGAGGAGCGCGGCGTCAAAAACGTCGAAGTTATCAACGGCGGCCAGCCTGGATACACGTCTTTTCAAGGGCTGTGGTTTTATGAAAACGTCGGCCGGATGTATGACGCAGATCTGGTGCTTTTTGGTTTCGTCGTGCAGGACGCCCGACGCGCGGCTTACTCCGATCGTTCACAAGCTTTGTTGCAGGCAGACGCCCGTTTTCTAAAGCAGAAATTGCTTTATCGGCTGCGTTCTTATCGAATGTTGAAGCAATGGATCGATAAGCGCAGGATCGCGAAGAAGGAGCGCCCCGAAGAGGGTGATCAAGGGGTCTACCGCGTCCCTCCCGAAGACTATGTTGCGAATATTCGGGCGATGAAGGATATGGTGGATGCCGACGGCGGAAACTTGTTCTTGTTTGGCTTCCCGCTTGAGAGGGCGGGCTATACCGAGTTGCATCGCCGTATTCTCGCCGCGGCCGCAGAGGAGCTTGAGGTACCTATTTTGGATGCTCAGGAAAATATGGATGTTGAAAGCCGCGAACGCACGCTGTTTTTTCCGCAAGATAGAGGCCATGCCAATGCCGAGGGCCATGCTTTGATCGGAGAGTGGTTGGCGACGCATTTACAGACGCGAGGGTTCGTCAAAGCGAGCACGCCATGAAACGAGATTGCGCACTGGTTCTGCTTACGCTGAATGAGATCGACGGCCTCCGTTTGCTCTGGGACCGCATACCGGTGAACGCCTTCGAAGAGGTGTTCGCGGTGGATGGTGGGAGCACGGACGGGACCCGAGCGTTCCTTTCGGAGCGGAATATTCCGATTTATGATCAGTCGATCCCAGGCCGTGGTGTCGCGTTTAGAGTGGCGGCCGACGTGGCGACAACAGAGCGGCTCGTTTTTTACAGCCCCGATGGCAACGAAGACCCTGCGGATATCGAGCCGCTCGATGATTTGTTGCTTGGCGGGGCGCGTCTGGCGATAGCGAGCCGCTTTGCCGAAGGGGCGCGCAACGAAGAAGACGATTCAGCACTTCCGCTCCGCGCATGGGTGAACCGTGCGTTGACCAAGATAGCGAACCGCGCTTTCAATGAAGGCGCTTATGTGACGGATACGATCAACGGATTCCGCGCCTTGCGCCGCACGGATCTTCTCGAACTCGATACGAGCGTGAAGCGCTTTCCCATCGAGTATCAGATCTCGATTCGTTCTATGAGCCGTCGTTGGCATATCGCCGAACTGGCGACCCAAGAGTTTGATCGCGCGGGAGGGGAGTCTAAAGCGCTCTCATGGCCTGTAGGGCGCGACCATCTCACCGTGCTCTTCAGCGAATTGCCGAAGTCGCGGTGGTTTAGGGACCGTTAGTTTCACGTGGAACGTGGTGTCGTCACTACGCGCTAAGCGAACCGTGCGCGATATTGTCGTCTGTCGCTTCGTTGACCCCTGCTTCCTGAAGTAGGCGCTTCACAAGCGCCATAGCCGCTTCCATGCAGTGATCCATGTTGTTGTACCAGTACGTTCCGCTACGCCCGCATAGGGTGAAGTTTGCGTATTGGCCTAGTCCCTTTTGTGCGCGCTCGAGCGCTGCTGGGTAATTCAGGTAGTAGATCGGGTAACCGTCAGGGATTCGTTCGACGCGCACATCATGAACGACACGGCGGTTTGGGATGAGTTTCACGCGGATGAGGTCGTCTACGACCCAGTCTGTAAGTTTCTCCGCGTGGTCCCAGCGATCGTCGCCCTCGAGGCAGGTCACCTCCGCACACAGTCCCGTCGTTCCCGGAGGGCAGGTTTCGGGGCAGAAGTAGCGAGGGATAGAGATTCGGTTGAACACAATGTCGTGGGCCCCGTAGTAGCACCATTGGTACTCACGAGGAACGTCGCCTTCGATCATGACGTTGTAGAGCAGAAGGGTTCGGAAACCGAGGCCGTCGCTTGGTAGGCCCAGCTGATTGAGCGCTACGGTAAGCGGGGCGGTCCAGATCACGCGTCCGCATTCGATGCGTTTGTCACCGGCCCAAACGGCGGTGATTCGACCGTCTTCTGCCTCCAGCTTCGCCGAGGTTCCCGTGTAGACGCTGCCTCCGTTTTGGACGATCTCTTGTTCAACCAGGTTCCAGATGTGATGCATCCCTCCGCGTGGGTACAAGAAGGATTGCTCCGTTTTATTGAACTGTGTGAAGGTACTTTTCACGAGCTGCGACAAGTTCTGCATTTGCAATTTGTCGTCGATGATCGCGCGGTTGATCCCCGCTGTGGCCCAGTCTTGGTGCGTTTCGCGAGGGTGGATTCCAAGGAATTTTTCCGAGTAGCCGGCGAAGAAGTGCTTGTAGAGCGTTGGCCCGTACTGTCGCAGCACGTAGTCTTCGAAACTGTCTTGTCCGTATTCGCGCATCCCGTTGACCATGAGGTCAGCGAAGCTTTTCATTGCGAGGCTAGGTGGCAGTTTTACGAGACCTTGAGGTCGGAAGGGCCACCGGTAGTATTCGCCTTCGAAATATACCTCTGAGACGCGTGGAAAGAAGGTCCCGTCGCGTTTGAGTACGCGGTCGAGGTAGCCCGAGACGTAAGGGTTTCCGGTGTGAAACCGGTGTGGACCGACGTCGAAAGCAAAGCCATCGTAGTGAAAGGAGCGCGCTAACCCACCCAATTCGGGCAGCTTTTCAATGACATGGACCGTAGCGCCTGCCTCTGCGAGCAGATGCGCTGTGACCAGTCCTGTCACACCCCCACCTACGACTACGACCGGTCCGTCAAGGACGCTAGGAAGAGCCTTAGTCAAACAAACCTCCGCGATGCCCTGCGCCGGTGCATCATGATCACTATTGTAAACCATTCCCTTCGAAAGGATAGTGTTTTCGGGTCGGGTTTGAGGCCTGAATGTTTTGATTACTGCTCAATACGCGACGCTATGCTACTCTGGAGGAGTACGCGCGGAGCGATAAATGAACGAACGCCTTGAATCCCTTCGGGAGAACGGAACGGAGCGCGGTGCCCGTTTTGGCATCATCAGTATGTACGATGTGGAGAACAACGCCGTTCGTACGTTGGCTGCCGTGTTGCGCGAAGGGGGCCATCACTGCACAGAGATCTACTTTAAGGATTGGATCTCTAATCACCTCGATCCAGCCACGGATCAGGAGATTGAAAGCCTGATTGAGGTCATTGAGAAGGAAAATCTCAACCTGGTCTGTATTTCCATCCGCGCGTCAGCTTATTTCCATCAAGCGCGGATCTTGACCGAAGAGATTCACGCGCGGTTGAATATTCCCGTGCTGTGGGGCGGTATGCACCCCACCATTCAAGCCCAAGGCTGTATGGACCATTGTGACTTGGTCCTTCGTGGCGAAGGTGAGCATGCGATTTTGGACCTGGCGAATCGCGTGCGAGATGGTCAGGCGTTCTTGGATTGCCCGAACATTTGGGTAGAAGACGGAGACGTTTTGCATCAAAACGAGCTCCGACCTTTGATCTCAGATTTGGACGAAGTGCCGTTTCGCGACTTCCATACGCACGCACACAAGTTCACGATTCGAGGGCGCGGATACAAGCAGGGCGACCCGATGCACGGCGATCCCGTGTTTCAGTTGATGGGAAGCCGCGGCTGTATTTATAAGTGCAGTTATTGCTACAATTCGACGTACAAAAAAGACGTTTACGCAGGACAGAAGTGGTATCGCGTACGTTCTCCGGAATCGCTCGTCGAGGAGATCAAACAGGTCCGCAAGCACTGGAAGTTCAAGCGAATTCGCTTTGACGATGAGGTGTTCAACTTCCAGAAGTCTTGGCTTGAACACTTCTCTGAGATCTTTCCGAGAGAGGTCGGGCTCCCCTTCGAGATCTTCATTGAGCCCAAGCTGGTTCATCCCGACCGCATGCGGATGCTGGCGAAGGCGGGCATGGTCGCGGTCTATATGGGGATTCAATCCTCGGAGCGCGTGACAGGACACCTGTATGATCGTCGCGTCAAAAACTCCTCGATCAATGACATCGCCAATCTATTTCATGAATTGGGGGTCAAGCCCCACTTCCAGTTGATTTGGGATGATCCGGTCTCTGATGATGAAGACAAAGCAAAGCTCTTCGAGATGATCGCTGAGTTTCCTCATCCTTACGACCTGTATCTGTTTTCGATGACGGTGTTCCCAAGCTCAGAGCTCGATAACAAGCTCATCGAAAATGGGATCATCAGCGAGTACGATATTGAAGGGACGAACACGCGAACGTTTTACCAGCATCGCGTGAACCTGAAGTATCCACGCCCGGTTGAAGAGACGTTTTGGATCGCGCTCACCCAGTGTCTTTCGAAGTCGTGGTTCCCACGTCCGGTTTTGCGAACCCTGTCCCGGTCTCACTTTTTGAAGAAGCATCCGTGGCCGTTGATACAGATGGCTCACGCAGCGAACTATGTGAAGATGGGCTCTACCGCAGTTCGGATGACAGTAGACGGAGAGATGACACCGACGTTGTTACGGCGTTGGATGTCATTCGATCGCGTCATCACCACCTGAGGGTTGCGTTTTGTCTGACGCGGCTATCGGCGGTGGTAGCGTGTTGACGACGGCCTCAAGTCTTTGAACCCGCGCCTGAAGGGCTTCTACGCGCTGATGTAGCGTCATCAATCGCTGTATATGGCCTGCGTCCTTTATTTCTGTACAGACAAGCTGTACGTCTTGTGCGGCTTGTCGTACGGCATGCGCCACATGCTCCAGCGCACGCCGATCTTGCTGATGAGTGCGCTGCGTCGCACTGCTCGTCGAAATACTGATCCCGACAGCTAACGTTGGCAGTAAGATAAAGAGTAGACGGTGGAGGGTGCTTCCAGCTCCCGTCCGATGCTGTCGCTCCTGATTGAGCGCG
>Ga0163179_10002206_pt1 | contig 13659 bp, 10 predicted proteins | sample AtlANTMetagenome_FD_109643 | JGI IMG/M metagenome (GOLD analysis project Ga0163179, IMG submission 109643) | Marine eukaryotic phytoplankton communities from the Atlantic Ocean - Atlantic ANT 2 Metagenome | ecosystem: Environmental > Aquatic > Marine > Oceanic | place: North Atlantic Ocean...
AAAAAATCTGACAATTTGACAAGACGATCGCAGGGATGCAACCGAGACGAATTTAGGGATCAGCTTTTGCTCCAGAGGCCCGAGAAAAAGAAGACGCTATAATTTGAGCAAAGTGTTCTATATATCGCTCCCCCGGCAATCTCCCATTTTTGGTTTGAGCCGACACCTTTTCCTTTAACCGTGCCTGTATCCCTTCGAACATTACGCTCACGCCGCACCCTGCTGCTCGCCGGTCTGCTTGCCGTCGTCCTGGGTTGCAACCCCTCCCAGCACACATCTTCGACGGAAACTTATTCCGAGGAGGATGCGGGAACGATCCACGGCCGAGTCATGGCTGATGGAAAAGGGTTAGCTGACGCTCGAGTTCGCATCAAGGGCACGACGATCAGCACACGGAGCGACGCGGATGGCATTTTCAAACTTGACGCCGCACCCAATCCGCAGGACCCGCCAACGGTAACCGCAGCCAAAAAGGGGTTCTTTATTCAGGGCACGGTTGCCGAAACACTCCCGGTCGTTCTGGAATTGCGATCGATCCCTTCCGTCGACTATGAGGATTACAAGTGGACGGATCCCCATCCTGACGAAACGAAAGACCACAACTGCGGCAACTGTCATCTTGAGATCTACGAGGAATGGAAGTCAGACGCGCATGCTCATTCGGCGACCAATCCGAGGTTTTTGAATCTCTACGACGGCACCGATTGGCATGGTACACCCAATGTCGGCTGGAATCTTCTTAAAGATTATCCAGAGGGCGCGGGGGTATGTAATTCGTGTCATGCCCCGAGTGCTTCGCTGGATGAGTTAGCCGTCGAGGACATTCGCAACATTCAGGGCGTAGCGAAAGAGGGCGTACATTGCGACTTCTGCCATAAGGTACAAGACGTCTCAACCGAGGCCATCGGATTAGCTCATGGACGTTTTGGCATGTCGTTGCTTCGTCCGGATCATGGGCAATTATTTTTCGGCCCCCTGGACGACGTGGATCGTGGCGATGACGTTTATTCCCCGCTGCAATCGCAAAGTCAGTATTGCGCGAGCTGCCACGAAGGAGTGATCTTTGGTGTGCACGTCTACAGCACTTACTCGGAGTGGCTGGAAAGCCCTGCACGGCAAAAAGGATTGGAATGTCAATCCTGTCATATGCGTCCCACGGGTAAGATGACAAACATCGCGCCGAATTCCGGAGGAATCAATCGCGATCCGCACACGTTGGCCAGCCACCAATTCCTGCGTGGCGATCGAGAGAAAATGCTCAACGACTGTTTACAGGTCGAAAGTGACGTTGAGTTTATGGAAGAGGGGACGGAGGCCGAGATTCGTATTACGACTCGCAATGTGGGCCATCGAGTTCCGACCGGCTTCATCGACCGTCATCTACTCCTGGTCGTAGAAGCCTTTCGTGCTGACGGCACTGCGGTGAGCAATTCAGATAGCGATCTTCAGTTGCCGGAACGAGCGGGTGATTTTTCTGGCAAAGCAGGAAAACTCTATGCCAAATACACCCCAGACGACAGTGAACCACGTCCATTCTGGCAGCTCGAGCAAGAAACCATCGACACACGGTTGCTTCCCGATCACGCGGAGCAGCAGAAGTTCCAATTCGGTTCTGATGTTGATTCATTGCGAGTCCGTTTACTGTATCGTCGATTTTGGCAGGCCACCGCCGAGGAAAAGCAGTGGCCAGAGAACGAGATCGTCGTTTATGACGAAACGTTTTCAAGACCCACGACAAGCACTTCTCCACAGGTCAGCTCCGAATCAGATGCATTAGACTAGGGGCATGCCAGCGTCGTTTCGAAATCCGGTTTATGCTCAAGTCGGCATGTTCCTTGCCATCTTGGTGACTGTCAGGCTTTACTACGCGCTGATCGAAGCGAATACTGCAACTCTTTATCCTTGGATCACCTCGACGAATTCTCGCCTCATCACGTTACACCTGCTCGCGATTCCAGCCGCGACGCTGGGTGGTCTGGCAGCGAGAAGATGGCTCACGAAGCTGCCGATGAACGGGGTGACACTCGAAGGTTTTCCGATCAGCGATGAGAGTATCCAGGTCCTCGGATCGACCAACTCTCTGATTGGCCTTTCGCTCCGCCGCACCGGCTTCTCCGATTGAACATCTGATCCTGGATGCGAGTCAATTGACGGCAAATTCACGTGAATCTCTCATTGGCACGGACGACGTCTATTTGTATGTCGATGATCAGCTGATCACGGCACAGGACATCGAATGACTCGGCCAACTCGAACACGACATCACCATTCACGGTTGCCAATTCAACCGTGAAAGTCTCGAGGCATTACGGAATCATCAGAGCAAATCGATCTTCTATTTACTCGACTGCGAACTCAGCCCTGCAGAACTCAGCCCAGCAGAACTCAAATCCATAGAAAGCGAATTGGTTCGGTATTAAGGAAGTCCGGCAGTTATTTCTGCTTCGCAGCGACACGCAGGATGGCGTCAAATTCCTTCTTACGAACCGGTTGCACTGAGAGACGAGATCCTTTGCGGAGCAATTCCATTTCTTTCAAGGCAGCCACCTTTCGCAGATCAGCCAGCGAGATGGGCTCCAAAAAAATATCATCCAGCTGAATGTCAACCATGAACCAGCGTGGATTATCCGCAGAGGATTTGGGATCGAAGTGTTTGTCCTTGGGATCCCAAGCGGTGTGATCCGGATACGATTCTTTGACGATCTTGGCGGTTCCCACGACGGCACTGGGATCGGCGTTGGAATGATAGAGCAAAACCCGGTCACCGATTCGCATGTCATCACGCATAAAATTGCGTGCTTGATAATTACGAACGCCATCCCAATGGGTCGTCTTCTTTTTCGCCTTGGCGAGATCCTGAATGGAAAACTCGCTCGGCTCCGTCTTCATCAACCAATACTTCATGTTGAATCCCTGCAATTAGCTCGTGACGCGACTCGAATGGGTCGCGTTGCGTCGCCAATTATGATGGAGATTCGCCGAAAACTCTACCGCTGTTGCGATTCAGAATCCTGCTCGTTCTGACTGATCCGATCGGTACCAGACGAGAGATAGGCAAACAGGTCGGTAATCTCCTGCAGGGTCAACGAATCAAGCAGTCCGGACGGCATTGCCGACGTCTGACTGGGTTCGGATTCATCAATTTCAGCTCTAGGGATTCTGACTTTTTGACCATTGGCCTGAAGCACGACGACTTCATCTTCACCGGCGGGAGCAACAATTCCGGTGAAGGTGCGACCATCTTCCGTGAAGAGGGTTTGGGCCGCATATTGATCGGAAATTATCTTCGACGGGTAGATGATCGAATCGAGGATTTCTTTCGTTAGAAACCGCTTGCGAACGGTCGTCAAATCCGGCCCCATTGATTCACCAACGGTTTCAAAGCGATGACATTTGGCACATTCAGCTTTTTCGAAGACCAACCGACCGTTGTCGACGGATCCCGTCGATTCAAGCTGAGCACTTTCCAGATGTTTGAGAAGGGAATCGTAATCCCATTTGCCACCGGTCGTTGCTGCGAGTTCAGGCAGCGGTTCTTCCGGAAAAGTGTTTACGAACCATGCTTTCCACGCTCCAAGTGCTTTATCCGAGGGGATCGTTGCATCGGAGCTCGCATAGCCTTGCCATTTTTCAAGCAAAGCAATGGCCTGTAAAGCGTCTTGTTTACCCAGCTGCTGGGCGACCAAAATGAGCTGCCGATAGCTTTCGGCCTTCTTGGCCTTCCGGTCGACCGTTTTCAACCGAGAGATCACGTGGACAGCCGACTGATTGTCCAACACCGGCAGACTCCGGACCAACACATCCCAGTTATCTCCCTGAGGTGCTTCTGCCAGCCCCAAAGCAACTTCGACTCGGCGCGACGGATCACGATCGAAAACCTCTCGCAGATAAGCAAATGCCGAGTCACTCCCATCGCGAGCCAACACAGCAACGATTCCTACTTTTAATCGTCTGATCATTTCGCTGTTGTTATCACCGGCCATCAATTGTTCATCGAGGTCTTTGATCTGGTCCACTTGTTCATCTGAAAGATCATCAGGCAAGCGGAACAGGGCCGCCAGAGCGGCGCCCGGAACACGGACCCCCTGCTCAAGGACCGCAGTGATCTCTTCATCGGTAAAGGTCTTACCGAAGTCGCGTGCTACATTCTGCAGATAGCCGGGCAAACTCTTGCCGCTTTGCGAAGAGGCATTCAATTGCTCGAAGATTGCCAGCTTTTCTGTGGTGGTCCAATTGGCGGGAATCCGTGTGAGATGAATCGCCAGATGCAGACGTTCTGCATTCGGAATATCGCTTTGGAGTTCGGCCAAGTAGCGATCTTTGATCGTCCCCATTTGCAGATAGGCCAGCAACCTAATCAGCTCACGATTAATAACGTGGCTACTCGATGGATACTCTTCACTCAGCCGTTGCCGGAGCAGAGGCACATCCGTCCGAGCCAATTCACCTCGCAACAGCGCTAACTGTTGGACCCGCAACAAATCAATAAAGTTTTGGTCGTTGATAAAACCATCCATCAGTTCCATTGTTCGATTCAGAATAGCCTTGGCCGTTTCGGGATCCGGATCGGCAATCAGTGCGGCTGTTGAGGCACGCAGGAACAGTGACTGGTCATCCGTCGTTAAAACCTGTTCGATCCAACCGTTTTTGGGCATCCGTTCAAGCATCCGTCGCGCAACCCATGCTTCGGAGCGATCCTTCGAGACCAACATATGCTTGATTCGGTCGAAGGTTGGCAAATGCCCGATTCGGACCATCGCTTCACAGGCATGCCGCCGTACGAGCGGATCCTGATCATTGAGTAATTCAGTAAGACGCTGAGCCGCCTCAGCTTCTTCCAAGAATCCAAGTTCATAGACGGCCTGCCGTCTCACGGACGAATCCTGGTCCTTGGTTAAGGTCAGCAACATTTCCAAGTCCGGATTCGGGCCCATCCATCTCATGATACGCAGCGCCTGCACGCGTTCAGCAGGATCGAGTTCGGTACTCAGAGCTGCTTGCTTGATCTCAGGTTCCCAGCGATCACCGAGCTGTTGGCGGATCTGCGCGACGCGTTGCCGCGCCCAGCTGCTATTGATTTGGGGTTGCTTGACAACCCGATCAATCCCCTCTCCTAGATCGGATTCTGCGTAGCGATTACCCTTCCAGGACACTCGATAGATATTTCCAGCAGTCCCGCGTCCACCCGTTGCCAGATACAAAGCTCCATCGGGTCCCACCGCAACGTCGGTGACGTTCAGCGGAGTCCCTCGGATAAAGGTTTTGGGACGAGCGCGATAAGTTGCGCCATCCGGTTTGAGTCGAATCGCGAGTACCTCACCTTCCGTCCAATCGCAGGAGAAAACAGTGTTTCGGTACTCTTCAGGAAAGGTTTTGTGTTCGTAGATAGTAATGCCGGAAGGCGATCCACGACCCGTATCCGCAATGCCCGACATCCCATCGAGATAGGTTTCTGGCCACTTGGACCAGCCACTTCGCCATCCAAACTCGGCCCCGGAAATGACGTGATAAAGACGAGTTGGGCGGGACCAAGTCGTCCCCTCGTCAGACTCCATATCCGAATCGTGCGTAAAAATTTCACCACTGGCGTTAATCGCGAGATCGTAGGCATTGCGAAGGCCGCCGGCGATCAATTCAACCTGTTCGCCCTGGGGATCGCAACGGAAAATAACACCCCCCGGCGCTTTGATACCCGCCGCGTGACCGCCCGGATCCTCAAGTTTCGGTTGGAGCAAATCTCCTTCGTAATAATGCTGGTAAGGACTCGCCGCGTCAGCCTTCACCTCAAGCTGCGAATGGTTACCGACCACACCGTAAATCAGACCGTCCGGTCCAAGCATCAGTCCATGCGGACCGTGCTCAATGTTTTTCCCTTCGAACTTCAACAACAATTCCACTCTATCGAGAAAGGCATTTTGGTTTGAATCCGTAAGTCGATAGAGACCGGATCCTTGAGGACCTTGGCCGGTGACGTAAACCGCTCCGTTGACTGCAAGAATACCTTGGCAGTTTTTGACGCCGTCTGCATATTCACGCACCTTCGAGAAACTACCGTCTTCGTTGTTTCCATACAGCAACAATAACGATCCGTTTTCCTTCGAAGCGATAATATGCCCGAATTCATTGAAGGTCATAGCGATCAACGAACCTACATCCCGGTGTCCCGCAACCTGCTCCAATTCAAACTCGCGAGGCACTTCGAGCTGTTCACCAGAAGCCGGCAGCCGTACGAGCGTTCGTTGAGTCCCTGACGCCGATGGCGTCTTGTCATCATTCGCAGCAACTCGTTTTGTCGACTCCTCAGCAGACTCTTTCTCCTCAGCAGACTCTTTCTCCGCAGTCTGCTCTTGCCGTCGGCGGTCCTGTTGCTGTTTCACGACAAAATCGGAGAATTCGCCGATGCGTCTGGCTTGAGTCCAACGTCGGTCCGAATACGAATTACGATTCCAGAGTGGCAGCGGTGACAAGGATGTTCTCCAGTTTCCATCCGTCACCAACGTCACTTGTTGATCTCCCGGTTGATTCGCTACAAGTCTTAACGCCAGACCCGCAGTCGATCCCTCGCGGTTCAGCACCTTGACCGCAATGAGATTCTCACCCGAACGCACATGTCGACTCGCGTCCAATGAGACGATGCCGCGCTCGTTCGTACCCTCTCCAAGCTTCCTGCCATTGAGGTAAATCTCGAATGCGTCGTCAGCCGCGATTCCAATTCGAGCTCCGGTTATGTCGGCGGGCAGCCGCACCACGTGGCGAAAATAACAGGCCGTTGTCGGAACATGGCCTGGATTATGAGCGGAGGACCAAATCCATTGAGGCACCGGCTCGGAATACTGCCAACCGTAGCCAAAGGAAGCAATCACGCTGCTCACAAGCAACGTAAGGAGGATTGTCGGTCGCGATTTTCGCAGAGTCATGCACTCACCTCACTAAGTTAGCATCGGAACTTCTCGAGGATGTTCAAGTTCGAGAAGGTCGCGAACAGTACCAACAAGGCGGATCGTAATGCAACAGCTTTTTCTTGATGCTAGCTTGCATCAGCTGACGGTTCGACCAGCCAGCACGCCACTCGATGTCGATCCGTATGCTCGACCAACGGCGGCATTTCCTCGCGACAACGGGGTTCGACGAGCGGACAACGGCTGGTAAACGGGCAGCCGTGCGGCGGATCATAGGGGCTCGGCACATCGCCCTCGAGCAGGGTAAGTTCGTGCCTTTGGTCAGGATCGATAATGGGATTCGCACCCAACAACGCCTTCGTATAGGGATGCAGGGCGGCCTGCCCGGACTGCTTGCAGTCCAATTCTTCCACAATATGTCCCAAATACATGACGAGCATGCGATCGCAGAAATGATCGACCACTCTCAGATCATGGGAGACAAAAAGCATCGTCAAAGAGAATTCGTCTTTCAGATCGACGAGTAGATTCAAGACTTGAGCTTGAATGGAGACGTCCAAGGCGGAAACGGGTTCATCGGCAACGATAAACTCAGGCTTAACGGCGAGAGCGCGGGCAATTCCGATTCGCTGGCGCTGTCCTCCGGAGAACTCGTGCGGAAATTTATCTTTATCATCGGAATGCAGACCGACCTTGGCGAGTAAGGATTCCACATAATCGGCTTGTCCACTGTGAGGGACAATTTGGTGGAATCGAATCGCTTCACGCAACATTGCACCCACGGTCATACGCGGATTCAGGGAGGAGTTGGGATCTTGAAAGATGATCTGCATACGTCGGCGAAATGGCATCATTTGACGATGGTCATACTGGCTGATGTCTTCACCTTCAAAGAGGACCTGCCCAGCAGTCGGTTCTAGCAAGCGCACCATGACTCGTCCCAGCGTCGATTTTCCGCAGCCCGATTCTCCGACGACCCCAACAATTTCACCACGATTGATCTCAAAGCTAACACCGTTGACCGCATGTACCTTCGCGATCACACGGTTCAGGAACCCACCGTGTTTGGGAAAGTGCTTGACAAGATCTTTCACTTCCAGAAACGTCATGATCTCAGCTCGCTGAGAGGAAAGTGACACCGCACGCTTTGCTGAGAACCAGTCGTTTCAAGATCAGGTTCTGTCTGCCGACATTCGTCTTCACAGAACTTACAACGGTCATGAAATCGACAGCCTTGAGGCAGTTCAAAGAGACTCGGCACGATCCCTTCGATGGCGGGCAAACGCTGTCCGTGATGGGTTGCATCATTGATCGGAATGGAGTCCAACAAGGCCCGCGTATAGGGATGTTGAGGACGGTGAAAAAGATCGTGTACGGTCGCCATTTCGACAACCCGACCCGCATACATCACCGCAACGCGATCACAGATTTGGGCGACGACACCGAGATCGTGGGTAATCAGAACAATCGCCGTTCCGATACGTTTTTTCAAATCGTTCATCAGCCGCAGGATCTGCGCCTGAATGGTCACATCCAAGGCGGTTGTTGGCTCATCTGCGATCAAGATATCGGGTTCGCAACAGAGCGCGATCGCAATCATCACACGCTGCCGCATCCCACCCGAGAGCTGATGCGGATACTCTTTCAGGCGTCGGGTCGGGTTCGGCATATCGACCATTCGTAGCATTTCTAGACTGCGATCGAATCTTTCCCGTCGATTCAGCGAGGTATGGTATTTGAGCGCCTCATCCAACTGCCAGCCAACGGTGAAGACGGGATTCAACGCCGTCATCGGCTCCTGGAAGATCATGGCGATCTGATTGCCGCGGATATCTCGCATTTGATTTTCGGAGAGCCCCAACAGATTCATGCCGCGATACTCAATCCGACTTTCCGCTCCAAAAGAACTGAGATGAGTGGGCAACAATCTCATCACCGACTTGCTCGTAACCGTTTTGCCGCAGCCGCTTTCACCAACAATGCCGAGTGTTTCACCGGCAAACAGTTCGAGACTCACATCATCAACCGCCTGCACGACTCCGCGATCGGTGTGGAACCGAGTCGTAAGGTGTTCGATTTTCAGAATGGGTTCACTGTCCGTCATGAATCACACATGCTTCGGATCGAAAGCATCTTGGAGAGCGTCAGAAAGGATATTGAAAGCCAGTACAAGTCCGAACATCAAAACCGTTGCAGTGCCGATCTGCCAAAAGAACCCATTGATGACCTCGGGACGAGATTGTTCGATCATAATCCCCCAGCTGGTACCATTTTTGATTCCAAGCCCAAGGTAGGTCAGGATCACCTCTCCCTTAATGGCAGCGATGAACAACAGAGAAAAGTTAATCAGCATCAGGTGCGACGCATTGGGGAGGATGTGTCGCACGACAATATAGGGTCGACTGTAACCGAGCGCGGTCGCAGCTTGTACATATTCCAACTCGCGTAGTTTCAGAGTTTCTCCGCGGATCACACGACAGGGTCCGATCCAGTAGGTCGCACTGAAGGCGATGTACATGGGAAACAGCGTCCCCTCGAATGTCGAGCCGGTAAACATATAGGCCAGCAAAACGAGCAGCACGAGGCTGGGAATTGACGAAAAGGTCGTAAATGCCCAGGTCACCGCATGGTCGACCCAGCCCCCGTAGAAGCCTGCTGCGGTTCCCAGGAGTGATCCAATCAACACCGAGAAGAATGCAACCACCAAGCCGATCTTGATCGCCACCTCAATCGAGTAAATGGCTCGCAACGCGATGGAACGACCCTGCGCATCGGTCCCCAGGACCAAATTGATTCTTTGCTCCCAACGCTGGCCGGACGTGAGAGGTGCAAAAAGAGATTGTTCCGTCTGCTTCAACTGCTCAATGACAGGGAGTGCAGCCCGGTCCTGATTCAAATCGTCACTTTCAGCCAGTTGGTCGAAGTAGCTCCAACCACGCTCGACAATTGCCTTAATTTCTTCGGGCGAAGCATCGATTAAACGTTGCGGCCCAAATTGGATTTCGGCCAGAGCCTGTTTTGGATCGCGACGTCGGAGTGCTGAGTCAACACGATTGAAAATGTATTCCACATCTTCGACCTGTTTTTCCGGCTCTTGCACTCGAAAAAATCCAGACACATTTTTGGGGCCGACTCGAGCGAATGTGGCATCAAGATCCACGAGCCCAAACACCGAGGTCCCCAGGGCAATGGCCAGGTAGCCGGCGACGATCAACAACGCCATCACGGCAAGCCGGTTGGAAAAGAATTTGCGAGTCGACCGTAGCTTCCAAATTCGTTTGATCATGACAGACGCACCCTCGGATCGAATAGCGCGTAGAGCACATCCGTCAGGATGATCGTGAATATATAGACCAAGGCAAAGATAGCGGTGAAGGCCTGAACCACGGGAAAATCTTTCACCCGAACAGCTGCGATCAAGGTGCGGCCCATCCCAGGAATCCCGAAGAAACTCTCAAGCAAAATCGAGCCCATGATCAGGAACGGCAGCGAAATCGCCACCCGGGTAACGATGGGAATCATGGCATTCTTGAGCATGTGTACGAACATAACTTTGCGTTTCGACGCGCCCTTGGCCAGCGCGGTGACGATATAGTCTCTTTGCGATTCCTCAACCATCACTGCACGATAGTAGCGCGTATCGTATCCCATTCCGACAATCACACTGATGAGTACCGGCAGCAGGCAGTAATGCGTCCAATTTGCGAGACCGGGCTCATATCCTTCAATCGCAAAGAGTTCACGGCCCAAACTACGGTTCAGTACGTAAGCTCCGAAATACTGACCGAGAATGATGTACACCAGAAAACTGACGCTCATCCCCAGCACCGCCATGACCACCAGAGTCCGATCGACCAGGCGGCCACGATAATAGGACGAGATAATTCCAACACAAATTGAAATCAGTGTTGTCAGCAGCAGCGCTGGAACCGTAATCGCAAGGCTCGGGCCGACCGACGTGCGCAAAATCTCACCCACCGTTCTCCCTCGCTGATCCCAGCTTTCCGTACCCAGATCAAAGGTGGTCAGAAAACGCGTGTACTGAACAAGAAAGGGCTGATCGAGCCCCACCAACTCTCGATACTTAACGATGTCCTCGGGCTTTGCGTTCTTGCCAAGATAGCTGTAAACGGGATCATGAACGCGAAGCGCCGCCATCACGAGCAGCACAATCGTGAGGTAAACGGGTACGTTGTAGATGAGCTTGCGAAAGACGTACGCCCACATGGAAGGTCTCTTCCCGTATTCAGACCACTACGGTCGAGCGGCCATATCCAAATCGAGATACTTGTACCAATTCCAAAAATCTTCGGTGGGTTTACAGTTCAGCAACCATGGCCGTACGAGATAGTAGCGAGTGCGTGCCATTGAACCGAGATAAGGCGCATCTTCGATGACCATGTCACGCATCTTTTCCAGAATCTTCGTCCGCTCAGGCGACGACGGCATGACACGAATTTGCTCGTAGAGCTTGTCGAATTCTGCGTTCTTATAGTTAAAGTGATTGGCTCCCGGCGATTGATTCGGGCCGTAAAAGAGCGCCATATTATTTTCGGCATCGGGGTAATCCGAATGCCACGCGAAGGCAAAGAACGGGGCCTTGCCGTTATCAACAGACTCCATGAACGATGAGAAGACATCCAAGCGAGGATTAATTTTGATGTTAATCTTCTTCAGCTGTCGCACCGTCATTTCAGCCAACTGACGTCCGGGACCTTCAAGCGAAGAATAGTAGTCGATGGTCGGCAAGCCCTCACCGTTGGGGTAACCCGCTTTCTCCAACAACTCACGGGCTCGTTGCAAGTCGGGTCCGCGCAAACTGACGGGACCGTTTCCATCAGGTGGAAAACCTTCCAGTCCGGGCGGAATCATGCCATCGTAAATGATACAAAGATTGTTGTAGAAGGAATCGTTCCGCTCTTCCCAATCAATTGCCAACGCAATCGCCTGCCTCAGATAGCGACTTCGATCACTATCGCCGCCAAGCAATTCATCGTTCATATTGAATCCATAGAAGATAAAATCGAGCAGAGGAACGGCATGGAAGCCAAATCCCTCATCCCGAAATTCGGGCTTAAGTTTCTTGGTTCGCTTGTTGAACGCTTCACCAAAGTTATCCTTCGGCACGCGAGACATATCGAGTTTGCCACTTCGTAATTGCAACCACATCGGTTGCTCTTCCACAAAGAAACCAAACTCGATTCCATCGACGAACGGAATCTTCTTGCCTTCCATCAAATCGAGGCCGGCCTCAACATCTTCAGGCATATGTTCCGACGGGTAGTAAGCGTCACGATAATTGGGATTGGTCTTGAGCTTCATGCTTTTGTTGGGAATCCAATCCGACTCAACCATCGTGAACGGTCCCGTTCCTACGGGGTGTCGACCGAATCGCTTCGGATATTTTTCAACCGCTTCACGTGGCACGATGGACGTCTGGAACATCGCCAGCGTCCAGATGAAACGTTGCACTGGCTCGAGCAAATCAACCTCGAACTCGTAGTCATTGATCACACGAAAACCGGATACGGGCGCATCGTAGTCGAATGTATCGGCTTCGTTCTGCTGCTTTCGATAATCGTCGAAACCAACGATCGTGTTCTCCATGATCCACCAGTTGCGGAGGGAGACGTTTTGGTCGGCGATTCGCTTCCAGGAATAAAACACGTCGTCTGCAACGAGACCACGACCCTGCCCATCGGGAAAACAGGGATCATCGTGAAATCGCACGTCTTTACGTAACTTGAAGCGATAGGTCAGCCCATCATCGGAAACCGTGGGCATCTCCTCCAGGAGCAATGGTTCCAGCTGCAAGGGACGAGCCAGATATTTGTACTGGAGCAGCGTTTCATAAACTTGCGTAATACAGCGATTGTCGTAAGCGGTTGACCCCGCCGCGGGATCCATCGACTTCGGACCGTCACTCGGAATGGGCAGCCGCAGAATCTTCTCGCCCGTCACTTGCGATCCTTGCGGCGCGTTCGGATCAGAAGAATCAGAAGATGTCGGACCACATCCCACGAACGCTACGGACCATAGGCCAGCGAATACGAGGAGCAGCGCAAACCCTCGACCTCGATCTGCCCTCAGAATACCGCCTTTTGCGTGAACAGGACCCATCATGCCGTCTTTCTCCAGAACCAACATTGTTTTGCAAAGGTCACCGACGACGGGCAACAGCAATAACGCGCTCGCGCCGATCATCCGACATGCTACCAAGATCAAGCGGTCGTCTCCAGATCACGCATCGTGTCACCCCCAGAACGGAGAGGGTTCATGTGGGTCGCCCAAGTTTTGAGGTAATACGAATGCACGCGGTCAAGACAACCAAAATCGCAGACCCAATTAAACAACTCATCGTGACCTGTTCAAAATTATTGGTGACGACGATCGGTCCTAGAAAGGCTCCCGTAAATATTCCGACAAGCATTCCCCAGCCGATACCGCGACGACGTCGATGATGATAAAGCCCGATAAGGGCTCCGAGAAACATCCCCAGGATAGCCAGGACGATCATCCACGCCACCAGATCGCCATAATCAATGTCTCCGCCAGCCACGAATACTGGTGCCACTAACGAAAAGAGTACCGCAGCAACGGCAACGATGTAGAACACGGCCGACAATGGATAGCTGGTCTTCATTTGCGTTGAACCCGTGGACATCAAGCTTCCTAATCGATTAAACGTGAGTCGATCACCTGACCATCGTTCCGCCCACCCATACTTTTGTAGACGGCAGGATCAATATCGTCGGTGATA
>Ga0163179_10002208_pt1 | contig 13650 bp, 14 predicted proteins | sample AtlANTMetagenome_FD_109643 | JGI IMG/M metagenome (GOLD analysis project Ga0163179, IMG submission 109643) | Marine eukaryotic phytoplankton communities from the Atlantic Ocean - Atlantic ANT 2 Metagenome | ecosystem: Environmental > Aquatic > Marine > Oceanic | place: North Atlantic Ocean...
TTGGTTGGCAAGACTTTGAAGTAATTAAAAAGTTTATTGATTCTTGCGAAGCTCATTACGCTCCAAGAAAAGTTTATTTTGAGTTTACTGGTGGAGAAGTAACCTTATGGAAAGACTTTATAAAGTGTGCTCAGTACATTAAATCTAAAGGACATGATATAGGATTTATTAGCAATGCTAGTCGTACAATTCGTTGGTGGGAAAAGAATAAAAATAACTTCGATCATGTATGTTTAAGTTTTCATCCTGAAAGTGCAGAAGCTAATCATTTTTTAGAAGTTGTTAAAATTATGACTAAGGTTTGTAGAACGCATGTAAACATTATGATGCATACAGATTTAGATAGATTTAACAACGGAGTAGAACTTACAAAAAAACTAGTAAAAGAGGCTGAAAATTTTAGTTTAGCTCTACAACCACTTGTAATAGACTTTGGGAGCGAAAGATTTCCATATACCGAAGAACAGCTTTCTACAATTGATAGACAGTGGGAAGACTTTGGTAAGCATATAAAGTATACTGGCGATAATAATTTTAAACTTTATAGAGGCAGTATGGATATGATAAATTCTAAGACCGGAGAAACAAAGAACCGTGCTGCACACAGATTTATAGCAGATAATACTAATAATTGGGAAGGTTGGAAGTGTTACAGCGGAGTTGAACAAATTGTTGTAGACTTCGACGGAACTGTTATGATAGGATGGTGTCGTGTTGGAGGTGGATTAGGCAATATGAAAGACCCTGACAATATAGCATGGCCTGTTGATCCTGTAATATGCAATAAAAGTTATTGCCATTGTAACTTTGATATAATGAGCAAAAAGGAGCGAGTTTAGGTGGATCAACCTACAGATAATAAACAGCTTCGTGTATATAACAAAAATAATCAATATAGTCTTTTTAGTGTAGATGAAGTAATAGCAAATCAATTAAATTCTTGGCAAGGATGGAAGTGTAGTGCAGGAGTAAGAAATTTATATATAGACTATGACGGAAATGTCTGGGTAGCAAATTGTGCAAGTTCAGACTTCTATGGCAAATTGCATAGAAAACGCATAGAAGATTTTACACAAAGTTTAAATAATCAGCAACATTTAGATGATGCTTGGAAAGAATACAGAGAAGCTGTTATTGGTGCAGACCACAGTGAAAAACGTATAGCGTGGACGAATGCAAATACTGAAAATGGTTGGCCTATGCCTAAGGGTAAATGGAAAGAAAGTGAACAAAATCAAAAGTTACAAGCAGAAATTAAAAGACTTGAGAAAGAATTTTTTACACCGGATAAATTAGATGCACTTATAGGTGACCATACTAATCTTTTATACAAAAAATTTTTAAAAACTGATATGAACTGGAGTTATCGAACTACAGATGACGATAAGGCTTGGGGATTGCAAGGTAGTATTTTTACCGGATGGACAACTCCTAAAGATTGGGTTACATGTCCTTATTCTAGTTGCGGTTGTGGCGCCGATGTAATTTTAAGTAAAGGAAAAGATGAATCTGCAATACAAAACTTAAATGTTACAAAACACGGGTACGATGGACAAGATAAAGGCAACTTACAAGATCCGATAAAAAATCCACACAATGCATTTGAAACAACACCGGTTGGAATAGAAATGAACTTTCCAATCGATTATCAAATATTATGGGATATCACTCGTCGTTGTAATTATAATTGTGATTATTGTTGGCCTAGTGTGCATAACAATACTGAAGAACATCATGCATATTCAAAGATTATTGAAACGATTGATAAAGCAGTCGACACTTGGAGTAAAGGTAAAAGTATTAGATGGAATTTTGGCGGCGGAGAGCCAACAATGAATCCAAAGTTTTTAGATATACTAAAACATCTCAAACAAAGAAGGCAATGGATACTTGTTACTACTAATGGAAGTAGAAGTACTAAGTACTGGAAAGAAGCATGTCAATATATTAATAGCGTAAATATGAGTGCCCACTTTAGTAGTATGGATTTATATAAAGGTAACGAAGAAAGATTTATTGAAAATTGTAAAATAATTATTGATCATCATAAAAAAGTAGACGATGATTTTTGGTTAGAAGTAAAGTTAATGACTCCTCCAGGTATGTTAGAAAGAGCTCAGATTGTGAATGAAAAAATTATAGCTTTAGGAATATACGATAATGGAGCAAACGGTAGACAGATAGGTGCTACAAGTTTAGTACCCATTAGAGGTATCGATGACAGTAGCAAATTAGTAGGATATAGCGATAATGAAATTGGATTTTTCCAACAACAAGGATAATTATTTGCTGTTATATACAGCAGGTGTCGGTGGAGAAATAATTACTCACGCCTTAAGCCAATGTGTATCTGAATTAAATTCTATTCCTACTAAAGATGTAGGAGAGAATAGATGGTTTACAATTTGTAAAAAAGATTATTGTAGAGGGGGAGATAATCACGGATATATCGGAGAAGATGATATTAATAAATGTGATTTATACAAAGATCATTATGACGAGCAAGTATTTAAATATTGGGACAGAGATATGACAGTCATTTGTTTTTATATGACAAAAGATTACGAATATTGGACAAATCTAGCTTGGCAAAAGTTAAAGGAGGTAGAAAACTTAAAGCCTAAGTTTGTTAAAAATCACGTAAAAGTACATAAAAGAGATTTACAGAATTTACCACAATATACTAGTCATTTTGCACATAGTCATCTTATAAATTTAGATGGTTTACATAAGGATTGCAACAGTCTTACGACTCAATTACAGCAAATATTTACTAATTTAGATACAAAAAAATTTAAAAAAATTATTAAAAGATGGATCAAGAAAAATAACAAAGTTATACAAAGATTTAAAAAGCCAAATATTACAAAAATGTCATTTGATTTAGATATTGTACGTACTTCACAAGAAAGAATTGAAATGGTATTACATCCAGACTGTCCGGTTGAGGTTATGGCGATTGTTGCAGAGTATGACGAAGATCAAGAAGTACTTGAAGCATTATGGTTAAAGAAAGATCTTCCTAGCATAGATACTCCTCGAGGAAGAAAAATTAGAACATTGTTAAAACTAAGAATAAATTCATCTGTTGATGAGTTAGAAAAGAGCCAAGAGAAAATATTAGTAAACAAGGAAAGATGGAAAGCGTTTTGTCCTATTGCATGGAATCACCTAGCAACAAATGCTGACGGGAGTATTCGTATGTGTTGCCAAATGATACATGATCCTTATGGGACAGTATATAAAGAAGATGGTACTGTACTAACAGGAAAAGATGATATTACACAACATAGAAATGCACCTGTATGGAAGAAACTAAGACAAGACATGTTAAATGGTATTGATCCAGAAGTATGTAAATTATGCACACATGAAGAACAAAATGGTATAGGAAGTAAACGCCAATGGACTAGAAAATTATACGAAGATGTGTATCACAAAGCAGTTGCACTTACTGAAAATGATGGCACTATAAAAGATGAACAATTTCCTATTACTTATATGGATTTAAGGTTTGGTAATAAGTGTAATTTAAAATGTAGAAGTTGCGGTCCGACTGACAGTAGTTTATGGTATGACGACTGGGTAAAGTTACGTCCTAATAAACTTTTTGATTATAGAGGACATAATAGAGTTAAGATTGAAACTTTACCTGATGGTACAAATATAGTTCCTAATCTTTTTGAGCCAGATCAAACTTATACAAAGTTGTGGTCGCACATTATGAATAATTTAGATACAATTAAAAGGTATTATTTTACAGGTGGCGAACCAACTATAAATTTAAAGCATAGAGAACTATTAGACTACTATATTAAAAGAGGTACAGCAAATGAAGTTACATTAGACTATAATACTAATATGGCAGGTGTTCCTAGCAAAGTATTTAATCAATGGAAGTCTTTTAAACAAGTAAATTTAGGAATGAGTATAGATGGTATAAATCATCATTTTGAATATATTCGTCATCCAGGAAAGTTTTCTACTGTATTGAAAAACATGCGTAGGGTTGATAGAGAAGAAGGCTTTGAAAAGTTAATTGCAAGTATTACACTAACTTTAAGTGTACAAAATGTTTTACATTATCCAGAAATGCAATGGTGGATGAAAGAACAAAACTGGAACAGGATTGAAGAAGTTATAATTGTACATAATTTATATGGTCCAGATATTCTTAATATACAAAATTTACCAAATCAGTATAAAACATATATAGATGAAAAATATAAAAAATTTTTAATTGACTTAAATGCTAAATGGAATAACTCTGTAAAAGAAAAGTCATTTTGTCGTAGAGTTGAACAAAGATGTAAAAGTATACTAATGCATTTATGGGATAAAGAACCTAATGCTAATGCATACAAAAGATTATGGCCGTATATGGAGCAATTAGATACTATTCGTAACGAAGACTGGCAACAGTCACTACCAGATATCTCACAAATGATAAAGGAATGTAATGAAAAAGAAACTTGATTTAAATTTTGAATCTCAAATTGCAAACAATCCTAAATTTTGCGTGATGCCATTTACACATCAATATGTAGCAACAGATGGTTTTGTAAACTTATGCTGTCTAGCAGACTATAATCAACCTATTGTAAAACATGTTGGAGGGCATGATTTACAAGAAGTTTGGACTAGCGATACTATGCAAGAAATACGTAAGAACATGTTAGAAGAAAAATATGAAAGTCGATGTGAAGTTTGTTATAAACAAGATAGAGAAGGTGGTGGATCTGACAGAGAAAGCCAAAATACTGTTTTTATAAACCGGAGAAAGCAAAAAAGAAATCCCGTGTTTGCAGATATAGAAAAAGGAAATAGCACAGGTTATCCTTTTTGGTCAGATTTACGACCAGGTAGATTATGTAACTTTGGCTGTAGAATGTGTTTTGGGGCGGTTAGTAGTACAATAGCAAAAGAACAGGAAAAATATCCTGAAACACAAGATATAATGCAGGAAGAATGGAAAGATGTTGACGATTGGATTGAAGATCCAATATGTTTTGAAAGTGTAAAAAAGCAAGTACCAAATTTACATACAATAAAAATAGCTGGCGGTGAGCCTTTATTCATGCCAGGTGTATATAAACTATTAAAATGGTGTGTAGAAAGCGGTAATACGCATTTAATACTTGATATTACTACTAATGGGAGCAGGCTAAAAAGCAAGGTTACTCCTTTATTATCCAAATTCAAACAAGTTGAATTACATTTTAGTATGGATGGCATAGGTTATGCTAATGATTATATTAGATATGGAGCAGATTGGCAACAACTAGACATTGCATATAAACATTATCTTTCAATGCCTCAGTTGCATGTACATGTATTAGCTACTGCACAAATTTATAATGCATGGGAATTAGGAAAATTACTTGATTATTGGATTGAAAACGGTGTGCGTGGAAATTTTGTATTTAATCCGGTCAATGTTCCTAGAGATTTAATTTTAGATATTATTCCTTATGAATATCGGATAGAAATTGCAGAAGATTTAGAAAAACGCTTGCCGTTGTTAACTGATGAACAAATAAGGATAAGTCGATTAAGACATATTTTAAGTAGATTAACCACATCATATGATGATCTAGAGACTATAGAAAGACACAAAGGTTTTATTAAGAATTTTGTAAAAAGAACCTTAACTTATGATAAAATTAGAAATCAAGATGTTACTAAAATACATCCTAAGTTTACAGAAATATGGAAAAAATGGTTAAAAGATTATGTCGATTAACTTTTACTATGATAATATAACAGACGATGGTCCAGTACCAAACGGAATATCTAGTTACTATGTTAATAAAAAAATTTGGCCATATCCTTTTGGAGATGAATCTGCAAAAGATGGAATGGTAGAGGTTATTTCTAATTTTTATTATTCAATGGTTAAAAATAATTGTGAAATACAGTTGTACACAGGCGATTATACATCTAATCCCTTTTCTACAGTAAAGCAAGATGTATTTTATCCTTTTGAAGTATCCTACGGAATAAATGTAAATATACCTCATAAAACATTAGACCATCTACGTAGCGGAAAAATGAAAGTATTAGTGTTAGGGCAAACATTATTCGGCCATAACGAAGTAATTCGTCTTAGGCATGTAGCAGAATCGTTTATGAGATGCCAAGTTCCAATAGAGAACATACTTATTGTTACATCAGACATTAATAATTGTTATAAAGAAATGTTACAACCTTATAAATCTTATTCTATTGATTGGTGGCAAATTCAAGCACGTTTAATAATTAACAAAGACACACAAACTTATGATAGTTTCTTTGAACCTATAAATAAATCCTTACCGGTTAGGGATTATGATATGGAAAACTTTAATCCTAAGTTGTTATACCATACTTATTCAGAATTTCCTAAACAAGATAATTGTACTGCATTATATAAAGCACTTGAGGAAAATGATTTAAATGAAGATGGTACTATATTAAATAAAAATGACAGTATGAATTATCATACTAACAGCCTTTTTACAATATTAACTCCGTGGGCACCTAATAAAGATAAAAAATATATGAGCGAAATAAATGCTTTAGTTACTGATTTAAATATATGGCAATTTTTAGTGATGGGAAAGCCTTTTATAATGTTTGGTTGCCAACAAACAATGAAATATATTAACAGTCAAGGATTTTTTACCTTTTATGATCTTATAAATGAAAAATATGACACATATTTAGACTTTAACATACGTGCAGACTTAATTTGTCATGAGCTAACTAGAATAAAAGATAATCATAGCACATCTGAAGTCACAGACGCACTTAAAATGATGAAAAAATTTGGTAAAATTAACAGAGCAAAATTTTTAGAAAGATCGCACATGCCAATGTTTTTAAAATTATTCGACGAGATAAGATATGGTTGACATAATGAGCAAAAAAGTGTATAATTAAATATGTATGATATAATTTTTGTTGGAGAAAAAACTCCACACTATACAAAGCTAAAAGATAAGTTTGTAAACTTAAAATATGCTCCTAACTTTGCTATGGCACAGTCAATGGTAGTAACATCTATGTTTTGGATAATTTGGGACGATTTGTTAATCGATAATGCTTTTGATTTTTCATATACACCAGAAAAATGGGATCAAAAAGTTATACATGTTTTTAAAAACGCCGACAAATATAACGGAGTATGTCTTTATCCGAAAAGAGTAGAAATACATCCACGAGAAGCTCAATATAGATTCTTTGCTAATAAAAAAGAAATAGATATACTAGCTAGTACTCCTAAACCAGCATATGATGTAGTGTTTATAAGCTACAAAGAACCTAATGCAGATGAAAATTATGCACGTTTATTACAGAAAATGCCCTGGGCAAAAAGAGTACATGGTATTACAGGTATACACCAAGCACACATAGACGCTGCAAAACTATGCCAGTCTGATATGTTTTATGTAGTTGATGGCGATGCTTATATCGATGATAACTTTGACTTTCAAATGACAGTTTCTGTCAACGAACAGAATATTGTGCATGTTTGGCGTAGTTTAAATCCTATTAACAGACTTACATATGGAAACGGTGGAGTAAAATTACTACCAAGAAAATTAACATTAAATGTTGATACTGCAAGCACTGATATGACAACAAGTATAAGTGTCAGATTTAAAGCAATGCCTGAAATAAGTAACTTATCTACGTTCAATACTGATCCTTTTAATACTTGGAAGAGTGCATTTAGAGAGTGTGTGAAATTATCTAGCAAAATAATACAAGGACAACAAGATAAAGAAACAGAGATTAGACTATCGCAATGGTGTACTAAAGGTAAAGACAAGTCTTTTGGAGATTACTGTATTGCAGGAGCATTATCTGGTAAAGAATACGGAGAAAAATATAAAGGTGATACGTCTGCACTTAAAAAAATTAATGATTTTGAATGGTTAGAAAAAAAATTTAATGACAACACAAATAGTTAAAAGTTTATATCATGTGCTAGATAATCCTAACTTCAATAAAGATTGTTTAGCAGCTGGCCAAATTAAAAGTAAAGATTGGTTAGTAAAGAAAGTAGAAGACCATTGTCCTGACTTAGGAATAGTTTTCTTATGTGCAGGTTGGTATGCTACGTTAGCCACACTATTATTCGAATCAAAAGTCATAATAACAAAAATTCGAAGTTTTGATATTGATAGTAGTTGTTGTGAAATAGCTGAACAGTTTAATATGCCTTGGTTTGCTGACGAATGGAAATTTAAAGCAACAACTTTTGATATACTTAACTTGACATATCCTTTGACATACAATACATTAAACGACAAAAAAGAAAAAATTACATTAACAGATATGCCTGATACAATTATTAACACAAGTTGTGAACATATTCCTAATTTTAATAACTGGTATTCAAATATACCTCATAATAAATTAGTAATATTACAAAGTAATAATTTCTTTGAATTAGATGAGCATGTTAATTGTGTAAATGACTTAGATGACTTTGCAAGTATGGCTCCTCTGTCGGAAATACTATATGAAGGCGAACTTGATCTAAGTAAACATGGTGGTTATACAAGATTTATGCGAATTGGTATTAAATAGTAGTTATATAATACTGAGATGTTGAATTGGTAAAGTTAGTAGTAGTTCCATCAATTCTTGTGTGGGTACTAACATCAGTCATTCCTGTTCCTACTTGAGTAGGTGTACCGTCGTCGTTCCACCCGCCCCATGCACTCCATACTTCATCGTCATAGCCTGACCATAAATCTGATGCTTTATTAACAAATGAACTAGACCACGTAAAGTACTGATCTTTAGAAACTTGTATTTGGTCTGCACTAGGATTAACAATTCCAGTTCCCTCGTTAATCTTATCAGTAGTATCCCAATCCTTTTTAAGTTCATTAATTAATGTAGCTTTAGTATCATTAGTTTTCATAACATACATGTTTACAGTAGCACCAACAGTAAGCCTAGTCATTGTAGGAGTATTACTATTAGGAGTACCAAAAAAGTTCAATAGTTTTTCATAGTTTAAAAGAACACCAGGTCCCCAAATTATAACGTGTTCATTTGTATCAGCTAAATTAGCCGCAAGTCTTTGCCCCCAATCGCCAAGTCCATCATAACCGTCAGTCATTATAAACCCGTTATGTGGAGTTTCTGCATTGTGCGACCAATAACGTAATGTGCCAAATGGTTGTGCTAAAACTGTACCCTCGCCATGTTTGGCAATTAGTTTATCTCGTAGTTTAAATGCAGCTGTACGCATTTCGGAAAATCCTACGCCAGCGATTATGTAATATTTCATAGTTGGTTCTCCATTGTTACTTATACTTATTTATCTACTTTCTTGCTTGACCTAATGTCTTATCACAGTACTCTACTTGTTTTACAAGCCATTTACGTGTGTTTTCGTCTGTAAGTTGTAAATCACAAGCATAATGTATAGTATTATCTTTGAAACAAAATCCATAGTGTACTAGGTTTGTATTCATTGCATACCATCTTCCTGTCTCAAATCTAACAATTTTATCATCGACTACATACGTATATTCATGTGGATGAGTATTATTTGTAAAGCATAAAAGCCTAATATCAATATTCATAGAATTTTTGCCAAACTTATCTCTATGAGGTAAAAAGAAACTTCCTTGATTCATTGAAATGTATGTAGGTTTATGATAACTTACTGTATTTGGTATATTCCAACTATCAGGAGCAGTAGAATACATATACATAGTTTTTGCACCTACTAAAGTTTCTTCTCGATCTTTAATTGTTAAGTCAACTCTTGGTTCTTCAACTTCTGCATATATATTTAACGGAACTAGATGTCCATATAATGTAAAAAAATCTACTGGTGTGTAATTCATTCTATTTCCTTGTTACTTTTTTATAGCTTCTAGGATCATAATCAAATCCTTTCGGATTGGTTGTAAGTGTTTCTTCGTATACGTTATTTATAGTATGTTTACTAGGGTTATATATACCAAGCATAACTTTAGAGGTTCTTTTATTTGTTATTTTTTCAAACTTTTCATCACCAATTGCTATATCTTTATCAAACTCGTCAAATATACTAATATCTACATCATTCCTAAATGTGCTAGGCAAAGATAAATCGTGATATAAGTCAAGAACACTAAAATAACGTTTTAACTGTATTGCTTTTTCACTAAAAAATCTAACCAAATGACTATTTTCTTGTTTAATTTGTTCTTGCATACGGTCATCGTTTTCATACCATGTGTATATAGGGTAAGTTATGTTCCATCCTCCTACAAGTTTCCACCAATCAAAACAAATATCATCAGGTAAGTAAACACCCATAATTTTTGCTTGAGGAAATGTTTTAGCTATAAAATCTAAATGATAAGCAAACCAATGACTTTTAATTACTTTTACTCCAGGCTTATTATCAAACGGCTTTAATATTTCTTCTAATATTTCTTCTTTAGACATTTCATTCATTTTGTCAAATTTATGTCCTTGTTTATGATGCGGTCCCCAATAAGCACCTCTGTGCCAAGCGTGTTTTTTATCGCTTCCATCTTTTGTTAGTACTACACTAAATGCATCTTCAGATGCATAAAATTCATCACTCATGTTTACGTTTGAATTGTAGCTTAATGACCTTATTGTTGCAGACCATCTACTACCAGGAGTACCTGATACAAATATTAAATCTTTTCCGTGTTCATGCATATTAATGTTCTTTACAGTTTGGAAGCATTTTTGCAATTTGCTTTACATTTTCTTTATTTAAATATACGCTCATAAGTATATGATATATTCCATCTGCCATAGCAAAACTACCATGGGTCTTTCTAGTATTTAAAATATATGGCACGCCAGATTTAAATCTCTGGACATTCCCGTCATAAATGAATATCCATTCGTCGTCTGTTGTTTTATTTAATGGTATAAAAATTCTAAACTGATCATTTAATCTAAATGCATCTCTATGTAATCTAAAAAAACTACCTTTATTCATAGTAGCCGCTCTGCATCTAGCTAGTTCAGTCCAGTTATCGAAGAAACTTTTTATACTTGGGCATTGATTTAAATTTTCGTTATAAGGTTGATTCCTTTGATGTTTTATTTCTTGAGGTGTATCTAATCCTAAATCTTCTATAGGCCCAGTTAAATTAACAGCAGTTTTTCCGTTTGGTCCAGGCAACCATTCTTTTATATTTTTTAATTCATCTATTGCAGCATTGTCAAATTTATAATCTAGTTCAACTACATCTCCGTAAGAACATAATATACTATGCAAACTCATTGTATCCATTATAGTTCGCCTCTTTTTTTCATAGCTTTTATTTCTTTGTGTATATGATGTATTTTGTTTATCTGATGATACATTTTAGCAATAGTAATTGGACCGTCAGCTTTATACCAACATGGAAAAATACCGTGTATATAAGATTTAACAGCACATGCTATTAATTTATTACTCTGGTGTATACTATGCGTTAAGTGTTTCCAGTATCCCCAATCAGTTTCTTCTAAATGTTCTTTTATCTTTTTATACATATTTCCTCCAACACCATACATGCCCATCAAATTTTATATTATTTCTTGTCGCTGAATGATTTTCAATCCATTCTAATTTTAAATTAAAAGCACTTGTAAATTCGTTAATTCGACTACGTGGCCAACTTCCTTCTCCTGCCCATGAACCTAAAGATTTTTTTCTTTCTTCTAAGTTATCTCCAGAATCTTTCTTATGTCGCATTATTAATAATCCATTTGGTTTTAACCACGATAACATTTTTTCTATATTAGGTTTATGATATTCGTCTGGACATTCATGTAATACACCTAAACATAAAACACCATCTTGGCTTCCTTCTTTAATAGGTGCTTCTAGTATAGTACTTACAAAATTTTGCCTACCATAGTCGACAAAATCGAACGCAATTAAATTTGGAAAAAGTTCTTTAAATCTGTTACTTCCACAACCTGCATCAACAATATTTGCATTTTGATTAAATATATCGATAATGTTTTTATTTTTACATAGGTATGAAGTATGATGATGTTTGATACCGTATTTTTTTAAACTAGATGGTAATTTAAAATAACTTAGTCTACTACTATCAAACTCTTTAAACATTTTTCCTCCAACACCATACATGTCCTTCAAATATAATATCATTATCTCTTTCTTTAGAAAAAGGAGAATCGCCTCTCCATTGTTGTGCTCTAGATTTAATTACTTTTTCTTTCCATTCTAAAGTTAAGTTTAGTTGTGAACCAACTGCTTGGATCTTTTCTGTATTCCACAAACCTTTATCTAGGTATTCTGACATGATGCCATTTCTTCCAGATAATAAATGTTTTTCAACAACAGGAACTTCTTTACATCGCATTATTAATTTTCCATTTGATTTAAGCCAAGATACCATCTTTTCTATATTAGGCAGGTGATATTCATCTGGACATTCATGTAATACACCCAAGCATAAAACGCCATCTTGACTGTTTTCTTGTATAGGAGCATTCATTATACTACATACATAATCTTGATTTCCAAAATCAACAATATCAAATCCTATTAAGTTAGGAAAAATATCTCTAAACATATTTGACCCACACCCGGCATCAACAATATTAGCATCTTTATCTAACAAATCTGTGATAGGATATCCTGCAAGATTATGAGGCCTCCCTTGTTTTTCTTTACGTAATTTTATACTACCATTAGTGCTAAAATATTTTTTTGATATTTCTTCAAATTCTTTAAACTGTTGCATTTTTTCTCCAGCACCACATATATCCGTTAAAAGTTACATCAGCGTTATTTTCTTTGTTGTATACGCTTTTACCGTTCCACTCGCTGTGTCTAGTTTGATATATATTCTTTTTCCATTCAATTATTAAGTTATATTTTTTACTAAACAAGTTTATTCTCTCATTGTCCCACATTCCTTGAGCAAAATATTCTGTCATAATATTACCGTGTGGTCCATGAGGATGTTTGTTTTCAACTGGTTCTGCTTTACAACGCATTATTATTTTACCATTTGGTTTTAACCACGATAACATTTTTTCTAAGTTAGGTATATGGTATTCGTCTGGACATTCATGAAGTACCCCTAAGCATAAAACACCGTCTTGACTTGCTTCTTCAATAGGAGCATTCATTATACTACATACATAGTCTTGATTACCGTAATCAACTATATCAAATGCTGTTAAATTATTAAAAGAATTTTTATATATATTATCGCCGCATCCAGCATCAACAATATTTGCATTTTGATCAAATGAATTGATTATTTTTGGATGAATTCGCTTAGTTTTTTTATTTTCATCAAAAATTTCTACTCTATGATTAAAATATTCTATACTAAGATTTTCAAATTCTTTAAAATCCATAATAAGTTAGTCCTTTTGTATATTTAACCGTTAGTACACTCCCTCAAAAATAAAGTAGTCCACTACAAATGTAAGCTCTGCACCTATAAACACTGATAGGTAGTAATTATCTAGCCTATCCCATAGTATCTTTATAATCCACCACGCTATACCAACTCTTAGTGTATATAATACGTTAGCTTGTATAAATTCTGCTAGTTCTGGTAATGCTTGTGCTTGGAATAGGTAGGCAAAAACACCACCGTCATATAAAAAACTTAACTGTGCTGATACTAAAACAGCAAA
>Ga0163179_10002211_pt1 | contig 13645 bp, 17 predicted proteins | sample AtlANTMetagenome_FD_109643 | JGI IMG/M metagenome (GOLD analysis project Ga0163179, IMG submission 109643) | Marine eukaryotic phytoplankton communities from the Atlantic Ocean - Atlantic ANT 2 Metagenome | ecosystem: Environmental > Aquatic > Marine > Oceanic | place: North Atlantic Ocean...
GAGAGATGATGGTTCTTTCTATGGGTTCACTCATATGAAAGGAGAAGATCCAGAGGAATGGTTCTGGGAAGCACATGGTATACAGACTGAGTTGTTTCCACCAGAACCACCTAAGTCTCATAAGTTTACGCAAGAGCAACTTGATCGTGCTCCACATCATAATATTCTAGAGAAATACTATGGTAAAGATTGGAAACCTGTACCACAAGAAGGACTAGAGGATCATTACTAATGTCATTTGTAGTCCCTGAATATACCTGTAAGCATCCTATATTTCCTCATCATAATACTGTTGATTTAATGTATGATGCTATTAACAAACATGAGTGTGAGCAATACGATTGGTATGCTTACCTTGAGTTTATAAGTCAAAACCAATATGATTTCGGAGGAGGTTAATGAGTGTTAAATTAGTGAGTTCAACACCAGATGCTGAAAAGCTTATGGCATATGTTGCTCGTGTCAGTAACCCTAACAATCAGGACAATGATAAGTTTGCTGGTCTTCTTAGGTATTGTATCAAACATGGGCATTGGAGTGTCTTTGAACAGGCATACATGACGGTTGAGATCAATACTACCAGAGGACTTGCTGCACAGATACTAAGACATAGAAGTTTTACTTTCCAAGAATTCTCACAAAGATATGCTGACACTAATTTGTTAGCAGATGAGATTCCTATGTTTGATCTTCGCAGTCAAGATCTAAAGAATCGTCAGAATAGTAATGATGATGTGCCAGAGAACAAGAAGAAAGATCTACAAGAAAAGATTGCACAACACTTTGTTGATTCAATGGATCTTTATAATGAATTACTTGCAAATGGTATTGCTAAAGAGTGTGCAAGATTTGTACTACCATTAGCAACACCTACTAGAATCTACATGACTGGTTCTGTCAGATCATGGGTGCATTACATTGACCTACGTTCTGCACATGGAACACAGAAAGAGCATATGGATGTAGCAGAGGGAGTTCGTGAGGTCTTTACCGAACAATTCCCTACTGTTGCAGAAGCTCTTGAATGGTCTAAATAACTATCCATTATTGTATTCATATGGCAACATATCCTGTTATTAATAAAGAGACTGGTGAACAGAAGGAAGTAGCAATGAGTGTTCATGATTGGGATCAATGGAAAGATGATAATCCCGATTGGCAACGATATTTTACTCCCGAAAATTCTCCAAGTTTAGGAATTGAAGTTGGAGAATGGAGAGATAAACTTGTTAATAAGAATCCTGGTTGGGGAGAAGTCCTCAAGAAAGCTGAGAAGTCTGGAGGTATCTCTGGACGTTTAGCAAGCAAAGGTTCTTATGAATCCTCAACACAATCTGCAATAACAGAAGACTAGTATGCCACGTAAAAAGAAAACATCGGATCAACCAATCGGGGTTGGATTAACTACTAAGCAGATGAAAAGAAGAAAACCTATTAATACGGATCTCCTTAGAGATATAGAACCTCTTACCGATAATCAGGTAAGACTATTTGAATCATTCAAAAATGAGAAACATTTAGTTGCATATGGTTGTGCTGGTACTGGTAAAACTTTTATCACTCTTTTCAATGCATTGAAAGATGTATTAGATCCTCATACACCATATGATAAAATCTATATTGTAAGGTCACTTGTATCCACAAGAGAAATTGGTTTCTTACCAGGTGATCATGAGGATAAGTCTGACATCTATCAGATACCATATAAGAATATGGTAAAGTATATGTTTGAGATGCCTACTGAAGCAGACTTTGAGATGCTTTATGGTAACTTAAAAGCACAAGGAACTATTAGTTTCTGGAGTACATCTTTCATAAGAGGAACCACATTTGATAATGCTATCATCATTGTGGATGAGTTCCAGAACCTTAACTTCCATGAACTTGATTCTATCATCACTCGTGTAGGACAGAATACAAAGATTATGTTCTGTGGTGATGCAGTTCAGAGTGATCTAGTTAAAACAAATGAACGTAATGGTATTCATGACTTTATGAAGATATTGCAAATTATGCCATCCTTTGATATAATAGAGTTTGGAGTAGATGATATTGTCAGATCAGGATTCTGTAGAGAGTACATCTTATCAAAAATGCAATTAAATTTATGACCTTTGATCATGTTGACTTGAATCTTTCTCCCTTAGAGAGAGAAACTATAGATGGTGTTCGTTATTATAAAGTTCCTGATTCTGATGAGTATAAGAAGTTAGTTTCTATTACTTCCGTTACTAGTCATTTTAATAAAGGTATATTTGCTAAATGGAGGAAGAAGGTAGGAGATGTAGAAGCAGATAAGATAACAAGACAATCTACTGCAAGAGGAACAGATTTTCATACTCTTACTGAGTATCATCTAAAGAATGAAGGTTATGATGGTAAGTCATTACCTATTTCTGAACATCTGTTTAGTATTGCTAAGCCTACACTGGAACGTATAAATAATATTTACTCTCTAGAAGGTCCACTCTACAGTTTATTTTTAGGAATTGCTGGAACAGTGGATTGTATAGCAGAGTTTGATGGAGAACTTGCTATAATTGATTTTAAGACATCGAAGAAAGAGAAGCCACGAGCATGGGTGGATCATTATTTCGTTCAGTGTATGGCATATGCCTGTATGTTGCATGAATTAACAGGTATATCCGTTAAGAAATTAGTTCTTATTATGGCATGTGAAGACGGAGATTGTGTTGTATATGAAGAAAGAGATAAGGCAAAATATATTAAACTATTATCAAAGTATATCAAGAAGTTTGTAGATGACAAACTATCTGAGATTGCTTGACCTTCTGATCATTATCAGTTACAATATTATTATAGATTGAGGAAAGATGTTGTCCCTTACTTTACAAGACCCAATGAAAAATGAATTAGAAAAGGTACTGGAAAGTAAGTTCTATAGTTCTGCTAGATTTGCTCAATCTATTGAAGAACTTGTAAGAGATAATGAATACATGAGTTACATTGATGCTATTGTTTTTTTCTGTGATCAAAACAGTATAGATCTTGAGTCTGTACCTAAATTAATACCTAAGCCGTTGAAGGAGAAGATAAAGTGCGAAGCAACTGACCTAAACTTTTTAAAGCGCACATCCCGTGCGAAATTGATCTTTTAATTCAAAAAAAGGCGGAAAAATATCGCAGCAATTTTTTGCCCTATTACTTTTTTTCATGATGCCATTTGACTGCTATAAGACTTATATTGCTATGAAGCAACACTTTACCAAAGACTCATATGACTACATGAGGTTTGGTAATCGACTTCCTCGCATATCGATAAATTCCTTTTATCAGAGAAAAGACAGATTCTTCTTTGAAAAGATGTCTAGAGAATTTGCCGATAAAGACATAGAAAAGTTTTTTATTGCAAATTTCACTTCTAACACAAATCCCGAAAAAGTCTATATTTCTGATATTATCAAAACTGGTCGAAATACGTATATTGATTGGCAAAAGAGAAATCAATCACTTTCATATACTTTTAAAGAAGACGTTAATAATTTATTTTCTGATAAAAACGTAGATGAGGTGTTTAGTTGCAAAAAGGGTCATCCACCAATATTAAAGAATTATCTTGGTGGTCATATTTGTTTAGAAACTTTAGTTATATGCAATAAAATACTTAATTTTACTAAAGACTTTGATAAAAAGTTGGATCCATATGTGTGGTCAACCGTCAGTATGAAGATAAAGAAGTATGAACCTTTCATAAATATAGATATATTCCACTATAAAAAAATTTTAAAGCAGATTGTGTTATGAGTTTCTTCGATTCAGAAATGGTACGTGCGGAAATGGTAGAGATTAATGAACTTCAAGAAGAAGTTTATTCTAATGTTTTTAAGTTTCCAAGTATGAATCCTCAAGATCAATTGCGTCATATTAATATATTGGACACTTTGATTGAGAAGCAAAAAGTTATGTACACTCGTTTGAGTCTATCTGATGATCCTCAAGCAAAGGAAATGAAGGAACGTATTGTTGAATCTGCATCTATGATGGGTATCCCTAAGAATGCTAATATCAATGATTTTTTTGATAAAATGAAATCAAGCATTAATATGATGAAAAATCATATTGACAAAAATGAATTCCCAGTGTAATATAAGGAAGTTAAGTTAGTATTCAAGACGAAATACTTTTATTAGTATTCAGTGCGTAATACTCAAATTAGTATTCATATGAAAAAACTTTTATTAGCTTTCAGTGTCAAATACTAAAAACAAAAAGCCAAATCTAAACAAATCCGAGGTAATACGAATGTCTTTCGCATCTCTAAAAAAACAATCTAAACTAGGGTCTTATACCCAAAAACTCATCAAAGAAGTAGAAAAAATGAATACTTCTGGTGGTGGGGGAGCAGATGAACGATTCTGGAAACCAGAAATGGATAAAACTGGAGTTGGATCTGCTGTTATAAGGTTTCTTCCTGCACCTGATAGTGAGGAGTTTCCGTGGGTAAAAATGTATTCACATGCATTTAAAGGTCCAGGTGGTTGGTATATTGAGAACTCTTTGACCACAAATGGTGGCAAAGATCCTGTTTCAGAATATAATCGTGAATTATGGAACAGTGGCAACGAAAAAGATAAAGATACTGTTCGTAAGCAAAAGCGTAAGCTTTCTTACTTCAGCAATATCTACGTTGTAAGGGATCCTGCGAATCCTGCTAATGAAGGTAAAGTCTTCCTATACAAATTCGGTAAAAAGATCTTTGATAAGGTCTTAAATGCTATGCAACCTGAATTTGAGGATGAGACACCTATCAATCCATTTGATTTCTGGCAAGGTGCAAACTTCCGTCTAAAAATCAAGAAAGTGGATGGTTATTGGAATTATGACAAGTCTGAGTTTGATTCACCATCACCTCTTCTAGAGGATGATGATGCATTAGAAGCACTATGGAAAAAGCAATACTCTCTTGCTGCTTTAACTGCTGCTGATCAATTTAAGTCTTATGAAGATCTTAATAAAAGATTAAAAGCTGTTTTAAACACTAGTCTTCCTTCTCGTCCTGTTGATGAAGAAGTTTCTGATGAGGATGATAGTCGTGGTTCATTTAAACCAGACTTTAATGCTCGTAAAGAACCAGTAGCTGCTGCTCCTACTTCTTCAACTGAAGAAGAAGATGATGCATTAAGTTATTTTCAACGACTTGCTCAAGAGTAATTACTCGTAAAGTCTAATATTTTCTCCAAATTTTAAGGTTTCATTCGAGTATTGAGTGGAACCTTTTTTATATTCCATAATTTCATCTAGATCATTAAATATGACGTTTAGATATTGTGGTTTTAGTGTAAATATATTTCTTTTAGCATCTTCTATATCAGATTCATATTCATAGTTGGTTATTGCTTTTAAAATATGAGAAGAAGGGATAGTTTGATAACTTCCTATACCATAATCATAATATTCATAATAGTAAGCATTTCCAACTGCTATATTATCATCCACTGTAAATAAAACTTCTTCAGTACCATTTAATGGTGGTGATACTATTGATGGGGTTGATGGTAGATCGTATGTGAATGACACTCCAAACCCATTATTACTAGACACTGATTTAACTACAAATCTTCCATTAAAGAAGTTATCTGAAACATTTGCAATTTGTATTTCATCACCAACTTTGAGTCCTTTAATACCATTGTTCATGGTTATAGTAACAGTTGAGGATGGACTACCTACAATTCCAGCAAATATTTGGTTGATTGTAGTCTTATTGACTTGAATAAAGTTTCCATTAGTTCTCCATGTGTTAGGTATCTTTAATCCTTTTTCGAGAACTGTTACTCCTTTACTATTTTTTATTTCAATTGTTTCATAGTGGTGAATTCCACTGTATAGATTTTCTGTAGTCTTGTATTTGTCCATCAATATATCATTGAATGTTTGTTGTGGTAATGGCCACTCATCTTGAACATTTAATATATTATTTGAAAGCAGAACAACCCAATCAAGATTAGGATCATCATATATTTCATTTGCTACATTATCTGGCCTATCATCTCCAACGATTTTATGCTTGGTAAAAAAGTTTAGATTACCAAAAATGTCTGGTCTTAGTTTTCCTCTTTTAAATAAGTTTTTTACAACCAAATAGTTGGAAATTTCTTTTTCATTTTTATTACGATTAACATATGCAAAATCTGGAACTTGTCTGAAGTATGGTCTTGTCATTATAAAGCTACCTCCCATTGTGTATCGTTATAATGTCCATGCATAGGAGTTTCGCCATAATCATCATAATATATTGGTTCTATCTCAGAAAAGGATAGTTGCATTTGATATTGGGTCATAGAACCATCATCATATGTCATATATTGCCCACCACCATAATTTACATTCACTCCATTTAAGGCACACATTTTTATTTTGTTTAAGTATGGATGTTCTTTTTCCTCACCATTATTATCTTTAAACATGTATTTTAATTTAAATACGTTTGGTGATTTTAAGAATATACTTGTTTTATGTAATTTAGGTCTCATTTGTTTTTTAAAGAACCATATAATGTCTTTTACCATTTGTGCTTCTTCTTTTCCTCTTGGAGTGAAATTATAGGTATAAGCAAAACTTCTTAAAGTTGGTCCTTTGAAAAGAAGTTCGAGGTTATTATTAAGTGCCACTCCCGATCCTCTGGATAAAAGATCTCCACCAACACCTATTGCTTGACCAGCAAAATAACTAACTAATTCATCTTTTGTAAGTCCTGCTACGTTTTCCGCACCACCCTTTACTGCTTGTAATATTCCACTAATAGCAGCACCACCATCTCCTTCTGCAACGCTTCTGATGGTATTTCCTGCTATTCTTCCACCCATTGCTTGAAGTGCATTGATTGAACTTTGACCCCAATCAACATTATTTTGTTCACTTAATCCACCTGTCATTGGAAGTTGAACTATCCCTTTAGTTACACTTCCAGTTTGATATCTAGATGTTGCTCTTTTTATTTCCATCACATTACCTAACTTTATCCCTTTTGCTTCATATCCTTTTTCTACTTCTGTTCTATTATCTTCACCTTGATTCACATCTCTTCGATCAGGTATTGTTTTATCGTAGTCTTTAGTCAGATTTGCAATACTTGAATCTGCTTTATATTCTTTACATACAATTTGTAAGTAATCATATCCACCCACTTCTGCTAGAGGATAATACGCAAAGAAATATTTTGGTTTTTCTTTTAAGTTAGCATCTCTTCTATATTCACCTTCAGCATCACTTGCTTGACCAGTAACTAAGAAATCATTATTTTGATCCTTTCCTATATTAGGTGACTTTGTTCCAAGAGCTTGATGAAATATTGATTTTGCTCCTTCATCATTAAGTATTTTTGAAAATTCGTTTGGCAATCCACCAGCAATATCCATCCATTCTTTTCCATTCAAATTTAAATCTGAAATTTGTGACCAACTTATAGTATTTTGTGTTTCATTATAAAATCCCAATGACTTTGCATGATCTAATTGTTCTGCACTAAATGCAGAAATATTTGTTTGCACTACTTCTGCACTTTTCGCAGATTCATCTACGACAAGTTTGAATGTTTTATTGTCTAAGAAAAAAGCTTGAGACATGTTACTCTTCTAGTTTAGTTATTTAGTACGATACTTAGCGTAGGATAATGACCTTAAGTATTCAATTTCGTCATTGTTGACGACATGTAATGCTCCTACAACTTCTTCCCATGTATAATTTCTCATTGTTCCCCAATGAAAGTTCAATCCTCTGAATCCCCATCGAAGAACTTCCATACATGCAATTAATGGATGTTCGTCATATGTAATGTCAGGACTCTTTGCTATGTATAAAAAAGTATAATATTTTCCTGGTTCAGGAACCCACTCAGTTTCTGTGAATACTTCCAAAATACTCATCATAATTAGATCAGCATCTTCAGAACCATCAAGTTTTTCTTGAAGTTCTTGAATGCGAACTGGTGTATTACGAGATGCATCCCTTTCTCTTCTTTCTTTAAGAGTTTTCCTTGGCATTACTTGATACCTAGTTCGTTTTCAGTAATAATCTTAAATTCAATTTTTCTATCTTTACACCATTCAGATGCAGCATTCCACTTTGCTTTATTTACTTCAAATGTTTTACACTCGTAAAGAAATGATTTAGTCATTCTCTTTCCTTTTTTGGGGGGAAGGGTTTGTTTTCTTGGTTTTACTTCAATCACATAGGTTTTGATTTTTCCAGTTTGTTCTTTCACATTGATAATAAAATCTGGAAAATATCTTCTCATTTTACGTGCAGTTGGATCATAGTAGGGAATACAAAATTCTTCACTCCCCCAAGCAACGATATTCTCATTCAAATCACACCAAGAACAGAACTTGCGTTCCCAACTACTTCTACATATAATATTTTTATAGTCACCTTTATACTTTTTTGGGTATTTTGGATTGTATCTACTTTTGATACTCTCTGCCATCTTATATACATAATATATAACGTAAAAGTATTTATAGATGGCTGCTCAAGTTCCCTATAATTTAACGACAGATGAGATTAAATCGAGGCTGCTAAATCTAGCGCAAACATCTTTTTATAGTCTTACCCTTCCTTTACCCGATGCTGTGAGAAGTAGAGTAATAAGAAATGCTCTTACTGTTGATGGAATAACTAGTGATCATCATAAGGTTGAATTATTATGTACAGATGCTGCTTTGCCAGGATCTTCAGTTGCAACACATGATGTTACTAATGATTATACTGGTGTAAGTGAAAAAATGGCATTTCGTAGAATATATGATCAAAGTATGAATTTAACTTTTTATGTTGATAGAGATTATGGTGTTATTGAATTATTTGAGACATGGATTGATTATATCACTGGTAATGATAATAGAGGAATGTCAAAAAATAGGAATCGTAATTTTAGAATGAGATATCCTGATTCTTATAGATCTGAAGTTTACTTAACTAAATTTGAGAAAGATCAGCATAGTTTTGAAGCTTCACAAAGTAAAAGAGAACTTTTGAACTATACTTTTGTAGGAGCATTTCCTCAATCAATTACAGCAATGCCAGTTTCTTACAATCAACCTGAAGTTTTAAAATGTACCGTAGCATTCTCCTTTATTAGGTATGTTATGGAAAGAGCTCTTGGAAATTTAGATGGTTCTGTAAGACCTAATTCTTCAAGAAGTAGAAATACTCCTGAAAGTAGTGAAGTTGGACAATTTATGTCTTCGACTATAGCACTAGAGGCATTAGCTGCCCTTGAAGATAAGTAATCCTCAATAAACTTGCTAAATAAAACACTGAAAGAATTATTATGCCTTTACCAACCATTGCAACTCCCACTTATGAGCTTGAATTACCATCAACAGGGAAGAAAATAAAATATAGACCTTTTCTTGTAAAAGAAGAGAAATTACTTCTTTTAGCCTTAGAAACTGAGAATGCAAAAGATATTTCAAATGCAATTAAAACTGTATTGAAAAATTGTATTCAAAGTAGAGGGGTAAAAGTAGAAACTCTTCCAACATTTGATATCGAATATTTGTTTCTCAATATTCGTGGTAAGTCTGTAGGTGAAATTTTGGAAGTTAGTTTAATTTCTCCTGATGATGGAGAAACTGCAGTTCCTGTGGAAATAAACTTGGATGATATTAAAATTCAAAAAGATGAGAAACATAATAAGACAATTAAATTGGATGATAATTTAGTTCTGGAAATGACATATCCATCTCTTGATCAATTCGTTAAAAATAATTTTGATTTTGATGGTAATATGGATATGGATCAATCATTTGAATTGATTGCTTCATGTGTGAATAAAATTTATAATGAAGATGAGGTATGGGCAGCTGCTGATTGTACTAAAAAAGAATTGGTGGGATTTTTAGAGCAAATGAGTTCTATGCAATTTAAACAAATTGAAACTTTCTTTGATACGATGCCTAAGTTATCACATACCGTGACTTTTGTTAATCCTAAGACTAAAAAGGAAAATACTGTAGTACTTGAGGGTTTAGCGTCTTTTTTCGAGTAGGTATGATTCATATGGACTTGATGAATTATTATAAAATAAATTTTGCTTTGCTCCAGTATCATAAATATTCATTAACTGAAATAGAAAATCTCATCCCTTGGGAAAGAGATGTCTATGTTTCATTACTTGAAGCACACATTGAAGAAGAAAAATTAAAACAACAGCAGCAACAAGCTAATGCCTGATAAGTCATTAAGATCAGAAGCAGATAAAATAATTAATGAATTGAGGGAAGAAGGCGCTCAGGAAAAGTTAGAGGCAAAGAGAACAGTTATAAAAGGGTCAAAAATAAATAAAGAATCTTTTGGTAGAAAAATAGGTGTTGGATCTTTATCGAAGAGGGTTGCTAATAATGAAAAGAAGATAACTTCTATAAAAAAGATTATTCAATTTAATAAAAGTGATATAGGAGATAAATTAAAATCTTTAGATGATAGTTCAGATAAAGATAAGAATATATTTGCAACAGGACTTTCTAAGATATTAGAAACCATAAGTGGTATAGGAAAATCTTTTAATAATAGATTAAAGAGTGAAAAGAAAACTAAAGAGAAAAGAAGAATAAATTTAAATCGACAAAGAAAAACGCAAAGAGAAGATGTATTAGAAAATAAAACTGCTGTTGGTGATAGTGAGGGACAAACGGAAGTAGCGGAAGCACAAGGACCAGGTTTTCTTGGTGGTATAGTAAGATTTTTTAAAAATATTTTAATAGGTACTGCATTATTATCATTATTAAAATGGGTACAAAATCCTGATAACTTAAAAAAGTTGCAAGCAACTTTAGATTTTTTATCAAATCATGGTGATACTATATTTTCTGGATTGGTACTTCTTGTTGGTGGTATGGCAACTTGGAGAGTATGGAAAATTGTTAAAAATTTAAACAGATTATTTAAAGGTAAAGGTGGAGGTACTCCTACAAATGTTCGTGGTACTAGTACTACTAATACTAGATTCAATAATATAAACAATAGAAGAACAACAAGTGGTGGTCAACAACTTAATAAAGGCCCTCTTAATAGGGTGAGAGAATTTTTTAGGAAAAAACCTATTAGATCAAAAACTCCAATAACTGGTGATGTTACTAGGAATGTTAATAATCCATTTAGAAATTTAAAGAATCCATTTAAAAATTTTAAAAATCCATTTAGATCAAAACCTCCAATAACTGGTGATGTTGCTAGAAATTTTAAGAATCCATTTCGGAATCTTAAGATGCCTAAGAATCTTAAGATGTCTAATTTGAAGATGCCCAATTTAAAGAATTTTAAACTTCCAAAAACGACACCCAAGGGTGGAAGTTTAATGACTCTAGCAGCTGATATGATTATTAATTATACAATAGGAAAGGGTTTTGATTATACAAATAATCAAATATTGAAGATGAAAGCAAGAGATGCAGTTAAGAAGCATGGTAAATCTACGGTATTAAATAAATTCCAAGAACGTTTAGTTGAAGAGAGCGCAAAACCAGATAAACCTTGGTGGCATCTATTAAATGATGATATGGGTGTAGGATCAATTGATAAAAAAACTGGGACAAGTAGAGGTAAGTATAGAGATGATAAACTTGTAGAAGAATTTAAATATATGATTCAATATGTGTCAGAAAATGAGTTTAAAACAAATGAGAAAGGAAAAGTAGAAACAACAAAAATACAACCAAGTGGAGATAAAAAAGATATTACAGGAGATGATTCTGCTTCTCAAATAGTTGATGATAGTGTTACTAAAGAAACTAAGTTAAAACCTTATGATTTAATTTTAAAACATGGTTATCAGGTTGTTGATGAGGAAGTTAATGGTAAAAGGATGGTAAAGGTTTATAATCCTGATGTGAAATATGAGAGTGGTCCTGGTAAAGATTTTGGAAGAAATGATGGTCAAAATCCTTCCATTACTGTCCTTGGAACTTATGCATCTAAAGATAAAGTTTCTACAGAAGATTTTATTAACGCAGTTACATCACCCAGATCTGATAAACTTTCATTTAATCCCCAGTCACTCAATAATATGAGTACAGAAACTGTTAATAAATTGAATAAGGATGCTAAAGGTGGAGGTTTAGGTCGTGTAGTTGGTGGAGTAGCAGACTTTTTAACACTTGGTACTTGGGACTTTGATAAGAGAAATAAGAAAGGATCTCCAAAAGATTGGGGTATAAGAAGAGCTATGGGTGGTGTGGCTGACGCGGCATCAATGGGATTGACCGATTTTGATAAGAGGGGTAAAGGAAATCTTCAGTTTGAGGCTATTGGTAGTAATAAAGGAGATAAAATATCACAGAAGGTTTCTAAAAAAGATCGTAAAATTACACTACTTCCTATAGAAGAAGATTCTAATACAAGTTCATCTGGTTCTGGTTCTGATCAAAGTGAGATTCCAGCTTCACCGTCTACATCTGGAGTCGAAAGTAATTTTACTTCTGGTGTATATGGATTGGTGGGGGCTCCTGACTAATGGCTATACCAGCAATTGTAAAATCTCTAGGTAAAATAGCCTCGCAAGTGGCTATAGACAAAGCTAAAGGTAAGTTAACTGGTGGTGGAAAGAAGAAAAAACCAAAAGTAAGTACAGAAAAGTTATTTGAAAGAAAAAAAGATAAACCTGTTCAGGCACAGGATGGACAGACATTTGTATATTCTGGTAAATCATCAAAAGTAGTTTCTAAAGAAAAAATAATACCAACTTCTGATATTGATAAGGCAAAGAATTTATCTAATCAAAAAGAAAATACTTCTAATTATATTAAAAATGCACTTGATTCTATCAATTCTGTTGCTAGTGGCATATGGAAGTCATTAAAATCTAGATCTAAAAATGAAGAAAGTGAGGCAAAAGGAAGGTCTTTATCGAAAAGAATAACTTCATCTGTTTTTTCTGCAGCTTCTGCACCTATTAGGGTTGCTAAAAGAATGGGTGGTGGTCTTATTAAAAAAACAACTAAGTTTTTTGGCAGTATACTGTTAGGTATTGGATCATTAGTTCTTGTCACATATATTGATGAGATTATGGCTATGTTTAAAATGATTGTGAAGGTTGTTGGTGCAGGAGCTAGATTGTTGGTGGGCATATTTAATTTTATGATTGATAAAATATATCCTGCAATCGCACCTTTTCTTCCTAAAGAAAAGCAAATAAGAGAGAGTAAAAAAAATTTAGAAACTATGGAAAAGGAAGCTAAAGAAATAGAGAAAGATCAACAAAATCAAAAAGATAATAAAAATAAGACTAATGATAAAAAAGTTGATAATAAAATATCAGTGCTTGAGTTTAAAAGAGATAGTCCTTTAACTCCTAATTGGGAAAAGGAAAGGTTGCAAAAAGAAATAGACAGTCTTAAATCTATTGATTTCAATCAAGGTGGTCTTGTTCAGAATTTTAACCAAGGTGGTATTGTAACTGACCCAAAAGAGAAAAAACAACAAGAAGCATATATGCTTAAGTATGTTAACGAAGAACGAGCAATACAGGGTTTGGAACCTTTAACTAATCTAACTTATGCTTCAGGTGTGGAACTTACAAAGATGATGGGTCCAGGTCCAAGAACAAAAGAAACATCAGATACTTTTACAGATCTTGATAGGGGTATCGAGACCACATCAACATCAAAAACAGTTGATGGTAAAA
>Ga0163179_10002212_pt1 | contig 13643 bp, 21 predicted proteins | sample AtlANTMetagenome_FD_109643 | JGI IMG/M metagenome (GOLD analysis project Ga0163179, IMG submission 109643) | Marine eukaryotic phytoplankton communities from the Atlantic Ocean - Atlantic ANT 2 Metagenome | ecosystem: Environmental > Aquatic > Marine > Oceanic | place: North Atlantic Ocean...
AATATGCATTACAGCCATGCTTCAATCCTAATCCATAAACTACTAAATCATAATAATGATCTAAAATCTTTTCACTTATATTTGTCCTATCTATTTCTATACGTGGAAGTAATCCAGCATAATTGAATCCATGTCCATATAGATTATGTTTATCTTGTTCAGATATGTCGTCATACATATACCATGCAGGTGTACTATCAACACAATCTTCTCCGTAAAGACTACGAGCTCCATGGAATATCATATCACACATGTAATTGTTACCACCATATTGGTTGTTCCAATCATTCACATATAAAATTTTCATCTTATCACCTTTAACCAGCTAGTATCTGGAAATAGTTTACTTGGTTGTCCAACAACTTGGTTGACTGCTCTTATTACATCTTCGTATGGTTCATAAAACTTATTGTAGTCATGACCACCCATTAGTCCATTTCTTTTGACTTTAGGTAAATAGTATTCTAAATCCTGTAACACACTTTGATAATCATGTGCACCATCTATATAAACAAGATCTATAGAATCATTTTCAAATTCGCTAACAATATCATAGCTATATCTTTCGTGCAATTGAATGTTGTTAAAGTTTCTTATGTTTTGTTTATACTCATTCTTAACTTGATCCCATGTTAGATCATAGTCTATTAGAAATTTCTCATCGCCTTCGAATGGGTCCATAGTATGTATAGTATCAAATATTCCAGACGCAGCAAACATTTGTGTAGACTCACCCATAAAAGATCCAATCTCAATCATAGTTCGAGGTCTAGGAGTATTCTCTACTTTAAAATGTAACGAAATAAAACTAAGCATCTGAGAGAACCCTAAAAAATATTGGTTATAATTTAAGTGATCATCTAACCAGTCTTTAGGTGGATTAAATCTTTGTGTCTTCATTATATATGCCTACATGTTTTGGCTTTTTAAATTTTGAAACCTTATGAGTATTTGCTGAATTTACTGGGTGGAATACATATTGAGCAATCCAAAATGGTAGAATCTTATTAGATTTGGACGTCAGTTTTATAGATGCTTGGGTAGGTATTGCAATCGTATCACCAGAAAATACTTCTGTGAGTTCTTCTTTAACTGCGTAATTCTCTATAAATAATTTACAATCATCTAATGGTGTTATTAGGTGTACTGGATAGCAATCTCGTACCCACTTAGTTGCGTATGTAAACCCATTCTTAGGTTGAACTAACTCAAAGTAATGGTTATGTAAATACATTTGATTTACTAAGAACTTACTAGCTGATCTTGCTATAGAACGTAAAATATGCCAAGTAGATAGTGACGTGTAAAGATTGTATAAGTGATCTTCATCTATGTCTGACGGATTGGGTTTTTGGACATAGTACTTTAAGTATTTTAAATCTTCATTAGCAAACGCACTCTTAAACCAACAATAGCCTTTCGTATCTAATATGGTTCTAGGTCTTGCCATAATCTTCCCATGCAGTTTCAGCCGTCTTGGTTTTATTCTCCCATTTTTGACCCTTCCTAAGAAACGGATGATGTTTGTTTTGTATCATAGAGAATGAACTCTTTTCACTAGCACTAAATGGTACTAAGTCTTCTATCTTAATGTTATATGGTTCTGCTCCAAATGATTGTACAAATAAATCAGCAGGCATTATTCCATATTCTTTTGCTTTCTTTAATAATATAGTTGCAGCAGTTGGAGACATGATATATGCATGAGCACCAAATAAACAACATATTCTAATAGTATTAAATCCAAGTCCAGATTTCGATCTAAGTCTAGTTTTAAATCTCCATTTCATATTGTCATAATTTGATGTGTCCAATATAGGATTGAATCTATGTGCCTTTTTCCAATTCGGAGTATTAGCTTTTACTTTATCAATTGTAGCCTTAGCCACATCATGTGCACCTCGTTGAGGTTCTCCTATATTGACTACACCATCTGTCTTCATAAGTGTTACTTGTTTTGTAAAATATGCATCATGTTCTAATATTAAGATATGTTGATTTGTACGTACGCATTCTTCCCACAATGAATGATGACTATAGAATGTACCTATAGCTGCGTCTACATCTGAATATCCCCATGACATAGCATCACGATGTTCAGGGTATCCTGTCTCTTTATGTTTTATTGGTCCTGTAAATTTATCAAAACCTTCCCATAACTCTACATCAATTTTACCGATATCTTTACCGGTTTGTATTGTCGTATTTGCCGAATCAGTGCTTAACTTAGATTTCGGCAAATAGATAACGTATGCCTTCATGCATTACCTATACTTGTTGAATTTACTTCCTTTATCAGGATTCTTAGCTCTCCACTTTTTTACTTGCTTAGCTGTTCTTCCTTCTCTCTTTAATCTTTGGTTCTCTTTAATTCTTGCTCGCTTACGATCTTTAGCCTTTCTATTCGGCATCAATTTAACTCCGGTTGTATTTCATATCCATCTTCAATGCACATGAATGTTAATATCCATTTCTTATCTGCTCCTTCATCCCACTCTTCATAGCTAACCATCTTACATTGTGGTGTAGTTAGTTTAGCAACTACCTTTTCAGTTTGCTTTTCTGTGTTACAGATAACATAAATAGTATCACCGTTAGTTTTAACATATATTAAATTGTCTGCTCTATTATAGATTGCATCTGGCTTCATCTTTTCATGAGAGCCGCCATTCATTTCTACCTCAACAGATCCTGTTTTCTCTGAGTCCATTAGTTCTTTACCGGTTTATTATCTAATGGTACTATATCTTCTTCCCATCCGTTGTAATCCCAGTCAATATCGTCTAAGCCGTATTTTACCTTAAGCGTATTAATTTCTTCTTCTTTATCCAACAATTGTTCTTTCAACATCAATACCATTCCTCTTTGAGAGAAGACGGCTAATACATATCCTATTACTAGTGATGCTAAAGATATTCCTACTATTATTAAGGAATCTATCATATACAACTCCTTTAATTTTAAATACTATCGATCGCGCAATTGTTCTCTAAAGAGTTCGCGATGGAGATCTGAAATTCGTGATGCATGCAATATACCCATAACGAGTATACCACACATAGCTCCGATTGACAAACAAATCCAATGACCGAGAATGCTCATTATCCAATCCATTTCTATCCTTCATATAAGTGATCAAGGACCATATCCTTATATTGTTCCACTGTTACGTTATTCATATCTAATACTTTTGTATCAGATGGGAATGACTTAAAATCATTAAAATCTTTTACTAACCCTAATTCTAACATCATCTTTTGTCTACCACATGGGTGGTCTAATATGTTAGATGTTCCCCATACTTCATTAAAATCTAAGTGGTCATACATTTCACCAGGTCTAATATAGTTTTCTAACCACCTAATACTATCACACATAACATCTTCCGCATTATATGGAACTGCACCTGTATCTCTATAAACCATCTCCATTACTTCATCCATAAACTGCATCTTATTCATCCTAGTAGTGGGCTTTGCCATATACTTTATACATTCAACTGCATTAGTGCCATAGTAGAACATAGACTCTCTAACGACATACTGTGGGTACCAATCTGCTATATCAGATATGAATGCGGCATACTGAAATTTAAACTTACGAAAACCATGGTTAACATTCCAGTCAAATAACCAATCTCCTATTTCTCGTATCTCTCTCTTTCCACCTTGTTCTAACCATTCTGCCAACTCTCTAACGAGATTAGGTACATGAACTGACATAAAGTAATCACCATTTCGTTTGTACTCTGATCCTTCAGGTGGTTTAGGAAATGCTGGAAACTGATAACCAATTGATGTATAAAATGGCTCATGCTTACCATTGTTTATTCGTGCGGCCATTTCCTCAATAGACTTGTCCTTAAAGAAATGTGGCACAATAGAGTTGTGATAACCAGAAGGTTTTTGTGCATAGTTAATTGCAGAACCAGTTAACCTATGTACCATAAAAATGTATAGCCATTCGGGTAACTTAAAGTCTGAATGTTTACCACGCCACATCGGGGCCAAAGCTAGTCTCTGTTTAGATGTATTACCTCTTCGTATCTTTTCTATGTAAGGATGATCGTCAGTATCTGCATAGAATACATCATTTACCATCTGACTAAAACCTGCATATTTCCTTTCTACTACATCATACAATTCTACTTGACAAAGTAGATCATCTCCTCCATCCCACTCTTGATGTGGTGTATGTCCTAAGTTGCAATCCTTCTGTTGTTGCTCCGCTAACTTGTGGTATTTTAAATAGTTCTCATAATACTTTGTTGGTTCTACACTCATTTGACCATCCATGCTTTAGTTGTTTCTGGGAATAACTCTTCCATATATGTCAATAGTACCTTAGCGTATTCTTGTATTTCTATTTGTGCCGTCTTCTCATATCTGAGTTCTATAAAATTCATGATTGCTTGAAAGCTTGCAGTCCAATAAACTTCTGTATATTGATTCAGTGGTAGTATTGCACGTGCTTGTTCTTTAGCCACACCCATTTGTAATAGCTTATCATAGCTTTCCTTTACATGGAACATAGCCATATCGCAGTGGTGTTTCGCTGTAGCTTGATCTTCAACCTCTCCTTCAGATGCTTGCTTATTGTCATCTGATTGTGCCCGAAAAACTGTAGGATTATAATAGTCCTCGACTGGAACATATCGTCCTGAGATCTCATTCCATGCATGATCCTTAGTAGATGAACTAGATGTAGTTTCTATACCAACAACATGCTTATACCATTGTCTCATTACAAATTCAGGTGCCTTAATATGAAACTGTACTTGTATATGTCTGAACGGTGAGTAGTGTTTATACTTAGCCAAGTATCTAACAAGCTTAGCATCACCACTAGTAAACTTTTCTTTACGCTTACCAAATGATACGCGCGCAGAGTTAACAACAGTTAGGTCACTACCTAATGTGTCTATAACATCAATAAAACCTTTATCTAATACTTTCAATCTCTCAATTCTCCCCATTCTCTTTGGCTATCTACAGTATCATAGATAGTATCGTCTTTCAATTCTGGCTCCATACCAACATTCCACATCCATGCACCATTACTACCCTTATGCTTCATATACTTCCATACTTTAGCATCATAGTTATACACAGTCGGGAAAGGTGGTAGCCACTCCTTCTTTTCATTTCTAAGGAATGGTAGTGGATCAGATATGACATAAGATCTACCTAACTCACCAGCCTTTAAATTTCTTGCAACCGCTACAGAATAAAATCTTGCATTCGGCCACCCGATCTGGAGCCCACGTGACAGGACTCCAGTCGAAATGGCACACCACACTTCCTTCGGTTCTCCATAAGCTTGTGCTATGTTGTCAGCAACACGCACAACACCCGCGACTACTAACGGGTGATATAAGCCTAAGGGAACGAAGAATCCTCCTACCTCTTCGGCGTACTCTTTGGCCATCTTATTTAAATTAGGCATGGCCGCAATTCTTCTAAATTTTGGTATGGCACCTCTCTCTATACAACATGCTTGATGATCTGAAATCTCCTTACTAGAAGGCATAAACAATACTACCTTTTTACCATACCGTTTGGCAGCTTCTAATATTGAAACTCCTGCGAGTCCCTTCCGTGGCTGCACATATACTATTGTATCTTCTTTGACAGTGCTCATCATGTAATCTGCAAACCTACATTTACTGCCAACAATTCTATCATCTCTAACTACATTAAACCCATCATGCTGATACACCTCAGGTAAACCGTATGGATCTGTCCAATCTTTAGTAACATTCATGTACCATTCTCTAGACCTTTCGCCTAAGTCTTTGTTGATACCATCTGTTATATGTTTATTGTGGCTCACTCTTCTTTACCTTCTTCTTTACCTTATCTACAAATTGAACATACTCTCTTAGCTTATTACCAAGTATCATGTCATTAGGATTTAACTTAACCATCTCCTCAATAACCCTTCTAAATATTCTATCTTTTATTATAGTCATTCCATCTCCGATGTAGAGAATACTGATTTAGCCGCATTCTCATTTTTAGCTAACTTCTCTTTCATCTCATCTCTGTTTTTCTTGTTAGCATATTCATGATGACCTAGTCTAAACTCATCATCTACTTCTCTGTACTCAAAGAACATATTACCAGCTATGACATACCTTGGATTCTTAAATTCTTTTGTATGGACTTGATGCCTAATTAGTCCTTCCCACATTAATAGGTCTCCATCTTCTGGTATTACAGTTATTCCTGGTACTCCGTTCTCAGTAGCCATGTCGGGGAAATATAATCCTGGATGATCATCGTCTACTTTAGGGTAATACGTCCATGATATTTGTGCTGGTCTGTGCCAATGTGATTTAGCATATTGACCACTTGTATACCTATTTCCCCATGTATCCCACCCCATTGGATGAGTAATCCATGGAAATGCTTGTCTAGAAAATTCAACAGCTATAGCAGTTAACTCTTTAAATCCAGGTTTATGAGCCATATACCAGTCTGTCATTGCACCTTTTACATTGGTCTCATGATTCTGTTGATCTCCTTGTTCATCTATCTGTCTCATGCATTCTGTGTCAATATACTCTTTACTAGGATGATCAACCAACTTATTAACAAACACAAAGTCTGTATTCACACCATAAGGATAGTTCTCTATTGGATCATCAGGATTGGACACTCGCTGGAATACTAAGTGTAGTGGTGGTTTTACGCCTTCATCCCACATTTAGATACTTCCATTCTTCTTTGTCATAGCGTCTATAATAAGGTGGAGCCATGTGTACTGAGCCACCTAATTCCATATACTCTTTAGCATACTCTTCTCCATCCATACTGTACCTATTTCCTGGTGGTGATATGACTGGAAATTCAGTCTGTGCTTTGAGTAGACTCATAATATGTAAGGTCTTTCTTTGTCTCTCCTCTCTGCTACCAAAGAATGGAGTCTTCTTAAAATAACCTGTCTTAGGAATCTTTCGGCCCTCGTGTTCGATGGGGATGGGCGCCGCGATCTCAATACAAACGGACGGACGCAAACGGTCGCGAAGTTTACGGCACGCTTTTAAATACAGGTCACATAGCTCTTCAGCCGAGATGCTTTCAGGTCGACATAAATGATGACGTACATCGATATGACCAAGGCTTAAGGTAAGCCCTTTGATATTATCGGTCACTTCAATCTCGTCGAGTAGGTTATTCTTAAGTACACCGTACAAGGTTCTCCCATCCAACTTAGACACAGCCGACCCCTTTGGTGCGAATGCGGGTGTGTGACTGTCTCCCCATGATAACCAATCCACCTCTAACTCGGTTTGCTTGAGAGCCCTTACTTCATTACAGAACTTACTTAACCCATCACACCATGCTTGAGTGATATGCTCACTGGTACTTGAAGCTTTGAGTCTCTTCGCAAGGAAGGCACCATAATCAGGCATATCCCAGTCGAGAGAAATTACCCTATCTGATCCTCTTGCAAGGAGCCTATTAAATCTTTCATACACAGAATCGGTAGCACCCGCAAATAGGTTTAAACTGCCAGCCCAATTAACTCCATGGTCTAGATATACCTCGTCATACTGCATAATGTTATCAGTACAGGTCTCGTCTATATCGGCGTCTAGTAACTCAGCCCATCCGAGAGACCAACCACGGACATGTGATTTAGGGTGCTTAGTAATGTTTGTTGCTGGTCCTGTTATTACACGTGCCATGATACACCCTCCTTGCCTCTGCTATCTGTCCAAACACAGTGCGGACAACCGTCATGGTGAAAGTGTAATGGTTCTCTACCTTCACACGCTATAGCAGCGAATGTCCCGTAAGGTAAACATGTGAAAGTCTTATGTAACCAGTAAAGTAGTCTTTGTTTCATAATAACCTCTTATTAATATATATTAAGTAAACTTGCCAAAATGCATTAAAATTTCCTTGTTACTCCATGTGCCATCTTCGGTGCCGTATGCTTCTTGTCCTGTGCATACTTCTTCCATAACCCGTTGGCCTCTCTCTTCTCTACCTTGGAGATCCCTGCCTCAGTGTTTGCCAATGTGTCAATAACTACGGCCTGATGCAAGTCGTCCCTGAACTCGTCATAAAGTATGTAGTCCATCTGCTTCATATAACGTCTGTTAATTTCTGCCCACCTAAGGATCCTAAGTATAAGCCTTTTTGTCTTACTGCCTTGCTCCGTCTGGTATACGGTACCATTCTGTGTAATTGCTACATCTTTTAATTCTTTGCCCATAGTAGACTCCATATTATATGGTTGTTGTATATATCACTTATCGGCTGCCCAACCTCAGTGGTGGTAAAATCCATTGGGCGCCAGAAAAAAAACGATAATCGTTTCCGATTTCCGTCTGGGTTCGCTAAGTAACTGGGGAAGCCATCATGCCTTTGTCCATCGGACACTCTCATGAATTTACCTCTTGGAGGTTTGATCTTCCCCACGTTACCGTGTAGAGTGAGGTTACCAGCGACACTCATAATTTACTGTTCGAGGTTCTCCTCGTCTGCATCTTGGAATAGTTCTTCTGCACTACCGTCCGCAGTATACTTTTGTAGTAACTGTTTCACGAAGGTTCTCTCTGACTCTAGACCACCTGCATTGTCGAACTTTGGGAGGACCGCAACTTCTGCTGCTTCACTTAGACTGAATCCGTCATATAGTAACCCTGCCAATTCAACTGTAGACCTTGTACTGATGTGTGTAGATAACTTACCTTCATCATTACCTGCCTCGACTCTTGTAACCCACGCGAATTCTGCGACGTTACTTATTAAGTCCTCTTTTACATTTGGGTAAACCATACCCAACAAGATCTTCTCATCATCCTGATTCAGGACATCCATCTCTATCTGAGTGAATCTGTCTACTAGTGCTCTGTCCATAACTCGGGTACTTGTGTACTCATTACCTATGTTAGCGGTTGCGATGAAGGTAACACCTTTCGCCACTTTAATTGTAGACTGACCTGCTGCCTCATCCAGACGCAAGTATCTCTGTCCTTCATCTAATACTGTCATTAGAATATTCCATGCGTCGGGATGAGCTCTAGATAACTCGTCTAATAGGATCACTGCGTTCTCAGTCTGAATCGCCTTAACAAACAGTGCCTCAGAGAAGTAAGTTCCCGTATCTTTGTTGAAATGGGTGTTCCCAATTAATGACGCTCTAGGATCCTGTGTACTTCCCATATTGAAATAGAAGTCAGGTCTATCTAGTGCGGTTACGAGAGACTTCGCAGCCATAGTTTTACCACAACCGGCGGGACCAGTCATCATAATGTTTTTACCTCTGACCGCAGAACGGACGAGATACTTCCACTTGATCTCATTCATCATAAGACCGTTAGGTTTAAGTTTATAAGAACTGTGGATATAATCAGTAATATCGGTATGTTCCGACGGTGTATCTGCGACAGTAGTCTCAACTGCTTTAGTCGCGTTAAAATCTAACTCAGATACAGCTCTCCAGAATACGCGTCCTGTACTACCAGTCTTACGGATAGCATAACCTGTCTCGGATAACACCTGTTTACGTTTATAAGAAGGGATCTCGTTAGAGTAATCAGTACCGTCTGCGGTGACTGCTCTCGTGCGAGATGCGCTTACTTGTTCAATTTTTACTATAATGTCTTTATTCAATTGGTAACCTCTATTGTTTATTTAATACTCATTTATTATATTAGAATATACTAATAAAAACCGGTACTTGTACATGTTTATTTTCAAAAAAGTGAAAATAATTTACCATTCGGGAGGTACATCAGAGAAGTCATCCATATCGGTGTAGGGAGTCTCATTGGTATCATCAGATACACCGCGGTCCTCCTTAGATCCAGTAACCAAGGTACCACCAGGTTTGAAACCAGAGTTATAGTCCCATCCTTCTCCGTGTGTTCGCAGACCCGAGTTATACTTGCGGCGAGCCATAAACTCTGCAACATCTCCCTCATCAAATAAAACCTTACTATTGCTCGTATTACCCATCTTGATGTACGGTAAGATACCGGACCGGCGATAGCGATCCACGGTCTTTATACTGCAGTGCATGAGCTCTGCGACTTGCTTTTTTGTAAGATATTTCGGTGTCATAATGTCTTATCTGTTTGCCATATATACATACTTCTGGTTGGGAAAAACAACTGCCCGATCAACGCGCACAGTACCTAGATCATCCACCAGACATAGGAAACTGACAGACATAAGTATACATGACCTAATGTTTCGACGACCACCCTAACCTCTTCAGGACTCCTCATACGGTTCTGGTACTGCTTACCCGTTTATCTCTAGTACTTGTATTAAGTAACGTATTAGTCTATAGAGTAGGACTCCACAGACCGTGTAGACTAACCACTCATAACCCTCGGGACCTAGTGACCACAGATCCCGTAACTTGAACCATGTACCGTGGTAGTTCTCTATTTTCTCCATAACCTTCTCCATGTAATACGTAATTCGTCTAATGTAATCGCTGCTCCCATCATGGATAGGGAACTCACGAATAACACGGCACTAATACCAACTGTTAAGATACCCGCAATCATAATACCGATCGTGAGTAACGTTAACACTATTATACTAAGCGGTACCTCCAAAATTGGAATGAATCGATTGTACCATCGCTCACTCTTCCCTACTCGAAGGTAGTTACTCACTATCTCCTCGGTGGTATCGGATTTATTTGGTTTTTGATAACCTACTCCTTTGAAGTACTGATCATGTAATATGTGATTGTGCTGATAGATCTTGGTACCACTCGGTTTATCGGTAGATTGCCTTCTCCCCTTCTTATTCTTTGGCATTGCTATTACCCTCCTCTGGGTGATATATACGAGAAACGCGGACCGTTAAAAAAATCGCGCGACCGTTTATTTTGGTGTGCCATCCGCGCCGATCGGTCGTGGTCGTTTGACCATGTTGACTGACTTTTTCCATTCGCCACTCTTTGAAGATTTTTTCTTGTCTTCTTCATGTTCCTTCATATTAGTTTTCTTCCAAAATATCATGTTAGCGTGACCTCTCTTAGGTGGTGACTTCGGCCACTTCTCTTCTTTGAACTTTGGATATTTCGTTTTATATGGCATTCTTGTCTTAACCAATACCTTATCATACTCCATCCACCATGTCTTTCTATTTAATTTTGGTAATTTGTTAACAGTTAATCCCACATTATTTGTACCGATATGTCGTATCTCTCTCATCATCGTCAATCCCTTTTCATCGGGTCCAGTTTTGATACACGCTCTAAACATTCTACATTCTGACTTGTCCCAATTACGTTTTATCGCTTCGTTAAACTTTTTTGCCCACCACTGATCAGATCTAACTGTACAATGGAGATCATCTCCACCTTTTAGATGAGATCTCTCTTCATCACTAATGTCATCTAAATTATATAGATCCTCACCTTTCTCTTTAAGATCAGTATAGTTAAATTTGAATTTATCTGCTCGGAATAACTGTTTACCTGGACTTGTACTTATAACGATTGATAATGCAACCCGAGTACGACTAAACAAATCGTCTAATACTAAATCAATATCACCTTCGGGTACATGTTCTAAAACGTCTAAACACCATACTTGATCCCATTGTGCACCGTTTGGTAGAGGATGATCTATTCCTTTTATCGCAGGATCCCATCTGTATACATCATCTTTGTTAATACCAATAAAGTCCAAAAAATCTGTTTGACCTACGGGATATAAAAAATCCTGTTTTGCGTCACTCTTGTTAACTCGTGATGGACTATTCTCAACAGTTGTTGTAAAGTACCAATCAGTAGGTTTACCCGATCCATAATCTAATACTGAATTGTTATATCGTTCTCCTCCCAACATACGACTCATTATGGTATTTTCTGCTAAGAAACCAGACCATCTTTCAGGACCGAATCCAACCATCGTGACTTTAGGTGAGATTGCTCTTAGTGGTGTTTTATCATTAGGATTTCGTGAACCTCTTGTGTAAATCCCCTCAGTGTGAGCGTCCTTATATTTTTCTATGTATTCATAGTATTTGTCCGAGAAGTTCATACTGATTCCTTCACTGGATAACGTGTATTACATTTACCACACACCATCATTGGAATTTGAACAAACATTTCTTGTCCATTCGGTGATGTTATTGGTGAAGCTCTGCGTATTTCAAACTTTTGTTCCCACAGATCATTACCACAATCATCTACTTTACATGTCACAACAGACATCTTACTCGGATCCAACTGTTGTTGATTCATATTGACTTGATTTTCCATAACTTATTCCTTACTTAAGCTTTAGCGATCTTAAAAATTTGTAACTCATCTTGATCGTAATACATCATTGTAACCCACTCTTCTAACTGTTCCCAATGTTTATCGGAAATCTTCTCCATATCTTCGAATATTGGAAGAGTAAATGTAAACGTAAGATTCTCAACCTGAGATAACGTCTCTTTCTGCGTCTTTTTCACCGTATAGGTCCCAGACTCTCGGTCCTCTTGTTCTTTCTTCTTCAACTGTAATATTTCCTTTTCCTGCGTCAACCGTAAATATTCTTTCACCTGACTGTTTGTATATTTCATTTAGACAATCTGTTAATGAAGTCAATACTATCTGTTCTTCATTAGAAGGTAGTATTTCATCAGTGAGTACCCATCTGTCACCGGGTGGTACACGTTCTGCTACGATTTTAATTGCCATAATTATTCTCCACTCATATTTTTAAAATTTTCTGTGTATTTTTGTAGGTTATCCCTATAGTGTGCGATTGAATGATCTGTTACACCATCAAAATAATTTTTGTTAAGTAGTCCATCAATTCTACCCTTAATTCTATCTAAAAGTCTTGACCACACTGATGATTCAGATGTGACGTTACCGTTAGAATCAATATATCGTACCTCACCATGATGTCGATAACCCCAATGATAAAACGGAATCTTAGTAACTGCGTCTGAATTGTTAACGAATCTATAATGTGGTAAGTAACATAACGCATCTTTAAATTTTAAATTTCCAACTCTTGGAGATCCATACGTAAATAAACTATCAACGTGTGTTTCAGCTCGACTCGCCGCAAGTGTGGCCATCGCTGCACCTAATGAATGACCGGTGTATACGACCTTGCGGTTCTTATATCGTGATCTAATAAACTCACTCAATTTTGGTATAAGTTTCTCTAACTCATGTTGAAATCCAGTATGTACACGTCCAGTAAAACCTTTTGCGTCAACAGAGTCAACACTCATATCAGCTTTAATGTCACTCCATTCTTTTACTTCAGTACCTCTAAATGCGATGACAAACCATTCATCATCCCATGTCACGTGACATTGAGCTCCATCTACATCAAAATATTTTGACGCAGAAAACCCTAAACGTTTAAATTCTTTTTTTGCATCTCTTCCATTTAAGTAGGCAATTTCTGAACATCTTGCCATTGTATAACCGAAATGTTCCCGATTCATCCATTCGGGTTTTTTATAACTTATTGCTCCGTACATTTTAACTTTCCTCTATGTGAATATTCCCCAAACTTTGTCTATTATCAGAGCAACAAAACCTGTACCAACTACACCTCTCCATTTTTGCGAATTTACTCTAAATTGTGTATTTTGTTTTGTTTCTGCCCATAACCCTTCGTTTGGATTAAATAAATTTTCCTTTATAAA
>Ga0163179_10002213_pt1 | contig 13638 bp, 16 predicted proteins | sample AtlANTMetagenome_FD_109643 | JGI IMG/M metagenome (GOLD analysis project Ga0163179, IMG submission 109643) | Marine eukaryotic phytoplankton communities from the Atlantic Ocean - Atlantic ANT 2 Metagenome | ecosystem: Environmental > Aquatic > Marine > Oceanic | place: North Atlantic Ocean...
ATACCTGAAGATGTTGTCTTAACATTGCAAAGAGATCAAAGGGATTCTCTAAGATATGAAGTGACAGCAGACACAACAGTACTTGCTCCTGTTAATTCAATGGATAAGGCAGGAACAGTTAAAGTATTTGATGGAGACAATAATATTATTTATCAATCTGATTTAATCTACTTAGAATCTGTTGAAGAGCTAGGCTTTTTCCAAAGAATAATTGCAATTATTTGGAATTGGATTAAATCTTTGTTTAATTAAGTAGATAATTCTAAGACTATATCTTTTACCCTGATCCATGGATCTCCATCAATAATTCCTTTCAGACTTTTATCTGCTATATCAAGCATAATGATTGATTCTTTGATTTGCTGATATGAAATTCTTTTTGAAAGTATTTCATACCATTTAATTTGATTATCCCAAATATTAAGAGATCTAAGATTGGTATTATTTTCTTTCATTGATCGTAAGGCCTCACAATCTCTCGCTAGAATCCATATAAGCAGAGCAATTGAGTTTCTATCATTAGCTTTCATAGATTCAAGAATATCAATAGCTTGGTCAGCTTCCTTTTTGCTTATATGTTCAACTAACCGTGAACTTTTTCTAACCCCATTGTTATTAAAAATATTTAAAATATCCTCTTCATTTTTTAAATCTAGAACTTTAAGAATTTCAAGGTCATTAACTAGTAAGGAAAAATTCCCTTCATATAAATTAATTATATTACTTATATTCTTATCATTATTTACAATAGATGGCAGATTAGCTTTTAAGAAATCTCTCACATTAGAGTCATACTTTATTGAACATTCAGCAATATGAGCGCATGTTTTAAAAATTGGAATAATATCTTTTAAAACTATTTTTCTTGATATCTTTCTTACCTCAATAAATATTAAGTTATCAGTATTAGCTTCTGATATGCTCTGAAATGATGCTATTAAATCTTTATTTAAGCGGTTTTTGTCCAAGTTAATGAATATAACTTTTTTTTCATTAAAGAGACTATTAGAGAGTATTGCTTCCTGAAAATTTTCATAAAAATCTTCCTCTGCTATGTTTAAATATACTTTTTCAATCATTCTTAAATCGTCTTTTACTAAAACATGATTCTTTGCTTTGAGTATTAAGGCCGGCTCATCGCCAAATATTAAAAACTTATTGCTAGAGAATTCTCTTAATTCCAAGAATTTATTTATATCGGTATTTGATTCAGACATTTTTTAATAGAATTGAACAAAAATCATCAAGCAGCTGTTCTCTTAATCTTTTATTTTCTTCTTCTGCCATATTGCTCGAAATATAATTTGTAGTGTTCACTTTTGAAGATTCCATAAACAAAACTTCTTCTCTACCTTGAATCTTAGCTGATAATTTAGAATTAATTTTTGTGTTAAATTCTAAACCCTCACTAGTGATGTTTTCTGCAAATCCAACAACACTTAAATCATAGAGCTTAAAACTAACATCTACTTTACTTAAGCACTTTTTAAAATGAAATTTATCTGAATTTGTAAAGGTGCCATCAAAATCAATAGTACTTCTAATCTCTTGGAAAGATGAACAGCCAGAGATAGCTAATAGAAGTATAAAATTACGAATGAACAAAATTAATTAATTTATTTTTTATAAAAATTATTTTAATTATATTCTTATTTTCTAAATGTCTGGCTACATTTTCATTTGTTAGGGCGATTTCTTTTACTTCATCTTCTTTTAAGTCTATTGGCATCATAATATTTGCTCTTAATTTGCCATTAACTTGAACTAAATAATTTGATTCTGAAAGATCGGCAACAAAGAAGCTATCTTCAGGCCATTTTGCTTGCGCAATATCTTTTTTAAGAACTTCTGCATATAGTGTTTCACAAATATGGGGAGCTATCGGGTGCAAAGCAAGCAATAGGAAGTCATATACATTTAGGAGGTCTTCTTTTGAACAATTGACGTTTTTATCATCAAAACGTCCGTTAATATTATTTAGAATTTCCATGCAAGATGAAACAATGGTATTTAGATTAAGTCTTTTTTCATAATCATCATTTATTTTCTTAAATAATTTTTTACATTCATCCGTAAGTTGATTTTTACTGTCTTTGAATTGTTTTTCATCAAGTTCATTAATATTTGTTGATAGATTCCAAAGCCTTTTAAGAAATTTATGACAACCTTCTAAACCATTATCTGACCATTCAAGAGATTGTTCAGGTGGGCTTGCAAATATCATGAATGTTCTTATTGAATCAGCCCCATACTTTGTTATGTATTCTTTTGGATCGACTGTATTACCTTTTGATTTGGACATTTTTGCACCATCTTTAAGAACCATTCCTTGTGTCAACAGCTTCTTAAATGGTTCATCTCCTTCAACTATATCCATGTCTCTTAATGCTTTAAAAAAGAAGCGGGAATATAGTAAATGAAGAATTGCATGCTCTACTCCTCCTATATAGAGATCAACTGGCAACCAATATTTTGTATTTTCATCAAAAATTTCTTTATTGTTAGTTGCCGATGTATAACGTGCAAAATACCATGATGATTCCATAAAGGTATCAAATGTATCAGTCTCTCTTTCAAATCCATTATCTAATTTTTTAAATTCTTCATTTTGATGAAGAGGGCTATATTTGCCATCTGCAGATACAGGTAGTTCAACTGGCAATTCTTCACTAGGCATAGTTTTACCATCTTTATATATTATTGGAATAGGGCAGCCCCAATATCTTTGTCTGCTGATACCCCAATCTCTTAATCTATATTGGTATAAAATTTTAGCTGCATTATTTTTTTCTAATCTTTTAGTAACTTTATCAAAAGCTTTATCTGAATTGAGCCCATCGAAGTCTTTTGAATTTACTAATTTCCCTTGGCCAGAATATGGAAGTTCATCTTTAGAATCTATAACTCTTGTTATAGGTATTTCATATTTTTGAGCAAATTCAAAATCTCTTTCATCATGTCCAGGAACCCCCATAATTGCACCCGTTCCATAATCCATTAACACATAATTTATTATCCAAACAGGTATCTTTTCGCCTGTAATAGGGTGAACAATATTAAGTTCTGTCTTGTAGCCTAGTTTTTCTGCTTTAGCTAAATCTGCTTCTGCAGATGATACCTTCTTAACCTCTGATAAGAACTCTATTAAACCTTTATCATTCTTTGATATTTCATTAACAATAGGATGATTAGGTGAAATGCCAAAGAAAGTTACACCAAAGAGAGTGTCAGGCCTAGTTGTAAACGCTTTAATTTCTTTATTAGTATCTGTTGTAAATTTAATCTCAACGCCTTTAGATTTTCCAATCCAATTTTTTTGCATATTAATAACATTCTCTGGCCAATCTATGGTTGCTAAACTTTCCTCTAATTCGTCCGCATAATCTGTAATTTTTAGAAACCAGGTATCTATTTCCTTTAATTCAACTTCAGCTCCTGTTCGCCATCCCTTGCCATCTATAACTTGCTCATTTGCGAGAACTGTTTCATCGACTGGATCCCAATTCACAAGTGATTTTTTGCGATAAGCTAGACCTCGTTCATAGAATTTTAGGAAAAGTTCTTGTTCAAACTTGTAATAGGAAACATCTGAAGTATTTAATTCTTTTGACCAGTCATAACTAAACCCTAATGATTTAAGTTGTTCACGCATGTTTTCTATATTCTTTTCCGTCCAATCTTTCGGATGAATATTTTTTCCTTTTGCAGCATTTTCTGCAGGCAAGCCAAAAGCATCCCAACCCATAGGTTGCAGAACATTAAAGCCTTTAAGTCTTTTGTATCTTGATACAGCATCACCTATTGCATAATTTCTAACATGCCCCATATGCAAATTGCCTGAAGGATATGGAAGCATTGATAAGCAATAATATTTTGGTTTTTTATTATCTTTTTTTGCAGTAAAGGCATTAGATTCATTCCACTTAGATTGAATATCTTTTTCAATTTTTGAATGGTCGTATTCTATTTTCATTTAAATTAACTCTTGTTCTAGGTACTTAATGTAATAGTTAACATTTTGGAATTGATTGTCTTCAAGAATTCGTAAATGTAATTCCTTATTAGTTTTTATTCCACTTACCACTAATTCATTTAATGCCATTTTCATCTTATTTATGGTTTTTCCCCTATCTCTATCTTTAACTATAACTTCAGCTATCAATGAATCGTAGTTTGTAGGGACTCTATAGCCACTGTAAATTTGCGACTCAAACCTTACATGGTAGCCACCAGGCCTATGGACATTTTCTATTATTCCTGGTGATGGAACAAAAGTTTCAGGGTCTTCAGCATTTATACGACACTGCATTGCATGCCCATTTATTCTTATATTATTTTGGTCTAATTTAAATTCACATTCTAAGGCTAAGATTAATTGAGATTGCACTAAATCAATTCCTGTAATCATTTCAGTGACTGTATGCTCAACTTGTATTCTTGTGTTCATTTCAATGAAGAAGAATTGCCCATTCTCGTAGAGAAATTCTAATGTACCGGCACCTTCATAATTTATTTCTTCACATGCTCTAACACATATATTCTGTATCTCATCTAATTTTTCTTTTGGAATATTTGAAGCTGGCGCTTCTTCTAGAATTTTTTGATATTTTCTTTGTAAAGAACAATCTCTTGAATATAAATGAACAGCTTTACCTTTTCCATCACCAAATACTTGTATTTCAATATGCCTAGGCTTACTTAGGTATTTTTCTATAAATACCTTGTCATCACCAAATGCTAATTTTGCTTCATTCTGAGCACTAACAATAGAATCCCATAATTCATCTTCACTATTAACAATACGCATACCTTTTCCACCGCCACCAGAAGTTGCTTTAACTATTACTGGATAGCCAATCTCTTTTACAATTGATCTGATTTGTTCATTTGATTGAATATCACCGGAATATCCAGGTACTATTGGTATTCCTAGAGAAGAGACTAATTCCTTTGCTTTAATCTTATCTCCCATAATTTCAATTACTTTTGGATCTGGGCCAATGAATTTAAATCCAGATTCATTACATTTTTCTGCAAAAGCAGCATTCTCAGCTAAAAAACCATAACCTGGATATATTGCATCTACATTTGCTAATTCTGCAGCAGCAATAATTGCCGCTTCATTCAGATAGCTATCTTTAGCAGGGCCAGGACCAATACATATTGCTTCATCTGAAAGTTTTAAGTGTTTCTGATCTCTATCAACAGTTGAATATACTGATGCAACTTCATAGCCAAGCTCTTTAGCAGCTCTTAAGGCTCTAATTGCAATTACTCCTCTATTTGCAATTAGTATTTTCTTAGTTTCTTTCAATTGAGATTAAGGTTTGATTGAATTCAACTGGTTCTCCATCTTCTATATCAATAGAGACAACTGTTCCATCAAATTCTGATTTGACTTGATTCATCATTTTCATAGCTTCAATAATGCAGACAGTATCACCTTTCTTTATTTCTTGGCCTACTTGAATAAATGGTTCTTTATCAGGAGCAGGCTTTCTATAGAAAGTTCCAACCATTGGAGAAGCAATAACATCAAGATTAGTAAAATCATCACTATCAACACTTTTCTCTTGTTTTGCTTCTTGCTTAAGAGGTTTTGAAACCGATTGAACTATATGTTTCTCCTTCTTTCGGTTTATCCTTACACTTTCTTCCCCTTCTTTTACTTCAATCTCATTTAAATCTGATTCTTGAAGCATTTCGATAAGCTTTTTTATCTTTCTAAGATCCATCTTTCCCCCTCATTATTTTATTTAATGCAAATTCATATCCGTCTAAACCAAATCCGACAATAGAGCCTGTAGCAATATCACTAAAGAAAGAATGGTGTCTGAATTCTTCTCTAGCATAAATATTACTTATATGGACTTCATAGAAAGGAAGCTTTACAGAGAGTATGGCATCTCTTATAGCAATATTTGTGTGTGTATGCGCACCAAAATTAAAAATACCATAATCATATTTTTCATTCTTCTGAGAATGAATCTTTTCTATAATTTCTTCTTCAGAGTTACTCTGAAAGAAATGCAGATCAGCACCAGATTCTAGCGAGTTTAACCTATTTTCAAGGTCTTTTAATGTCTCATTACCGTATAAATCTGTCTCTCTTTTACCAAGCATGTTTAGATTCACACCGTTTACTATTAGAATTTTCATTTTTGTGATTTTAGATGAATTTAACTACATATTCAATGAATTTAGTAACATTTTAGCAACAAATATAAATAAGAATTAAGCTAAATTACGCTATATTAACCGCTAATAACAAAGAAATTAAGTAAAATTTCTATTGAAAAATCTTATCTAGGTTATACTTAGTCTCCTTAAGAACATAGCATGCAAAAAACATTATTTCCAAGAGTCAGGCCTAGAAGATTAAGGCTAAATGAAACAATTAGAGATTTGGTCTCAGAAACTAACATTAATAAGTCAAAACTTATTCAACCTCTTTTTGTATCTGACACTCTCAAACAAAAGGAAGAAATAGTGACAATGCCTGGTCAATATCTTTATTCTAAGTATGATGTTCTGTCTGAGATAGATGAATTAGCAGATTTAGGCATCAATACAATTGCATTATTCCCTAATATAGAAAGCGATTTAAAAGATATTTCCGGTTCTGAAGCATTAAAAGAAGATAATTTTATTTGCAGCATTGTACGGCAAATAAAAGAACGTTTTCCTAAATTAGTCATTATTACTGATGTAGCTTTAGATCCTTATACATCTTCAGGACATGATGGAATAATTTTAGACGGCAAGATTGATAATGATCTTACTTTAGAAGCATTATCAAAGATGTCTATTAACTTAGCTTCATCTGGTGCAGATATTCTTGCTCCTTCTGACATGATGGATGGAAGAATAGGGAAGATAAGAGATTCATTAGAAAAGAATAATCATAAGGACATCATTTTATTAAGTTATGCAGCTAAATATGCATCAAATTTCTATGGTCCTTTTAGAGATGCTGTTGGCTCTAAACAAACTGAAGGCATTTCAAAGAAAACATATCAAATGGACTCAAAGAATCTTAAAGAGGCCTATAAAGAAATTTTGTTAGATATAAACGAAGGAGCAGATATTGTAATGGTTAAGCCAGCTATGCCTTATTTAGATGTAATCAACGATCTAAACCAAAAGACTAATGTTCCAATTTTTGCATATCAAGTAAGCGGAGAGTACTCAATGTTGAAAATGGGTATTGACAAAAAAATATTTGACCATAATGTAGTCCCTGAGACTTTAATAAGTCTTTTCAGAGCAGGTTCATCTTCGGTGATTACTTATTTTGCAAAATGGACTGCGGAAAATTATGACAATATCAGTTGATAAAGAAACTTTTTCTAGCGAAGTATTGCAGAGTAACAAGTTGGTGCTTGTAGATTTCTGGGCTGAGTGGTGCGGTCCTTGCAAACAGATTGCTCCAAGGCTAGATGAAATATCAGAAAAATATTCTGAGAATTTATCAGTCTGTAAAGTCGATGTAGATTCAAATAGAGAACTAGCTTTACAATATAATGTCAGAAGCATTCCTTCTTTAATGATTTTTAAAGAAGGAGAAATGATTGATAGTATAATGGGGGCTGTCAGTCTAGAAGAATTAGAGGATTTAGTTACTAGAAACTTTTAAATCGATCTAAAATGATTTAGAGTAATCTTTTAGAGATTCCAGACTCCCTTCACAACTCAATTTAAAAATTTATGAACACATTAGAATTAAAACAAAAAAATACAAAAGAACTGCTAGCTATAGCAGAAGATTATGGCCTTAAGCATGTTTCGAGACAAAAAAAGGCTGATATTATTTTTAATATTCTTAAGACCATATCTAAAGATGGAAAAGATTTATTAGGCGGGGGAATTCTAGAAACTTTACCGGATGGTTTTGGTTTTCTAAGATCGCCATGGGGTTCTTACCTTGCTGGCCCAGATGATGTTTATGTGTCCCCAAGCCAGATTAGAAAATTTAACTTAAGAACAGGTGACTTTGTTATTGGCAAAATAAGACCTCCAAGAGAACAAGAAAGATATTTTGCATTGGTCCAAGTTGATACTATTAACGATAATGAACCTTCTAAAACACAAGAAAAAATTGCATTTGAAAATTTAACGCCATTATTTCCAGATGAGCGTTTTAGATTAGAAACTGGTTCAGGCAGTTCTGTAGATATCTCCCCAAGAATAATCGATCTTGTAGCACCCATCGGAAAAGGTCAGAGAGGTTTAATTGTTTCGCCACCAAAAGCAGGCAAAACCTTACTATTACAAAATTTGGCACAGTCAATTGTTAAAAATAGCCCAGAAGCACATGTAATTGTTCTTTTAATTGATGAGAGGCCAGAAGAAGTAACTGATATGCAAAGAACTGTAGATGCAGAAGTTGTTGCAAGTACATTTGATGAGTCTCCACAGAGACATGTTCAAGTTGCAGACCTTGTCATTGAAAAAGCGAAGCGACTTGTAGAACATAAAAAAGATGTAGTCATTCTTTTAGACTCAATTACTAGACTGGGCAGAGCATACAATACAGTTCAACCTGCAAGCGGAAAGATACTTTCTGGTGGGGTTGATTCAAATGCTCTTGAAAGACCTAAAAGATTTTACGGAGCTGCAAGAAATATTGAAGAAGGCGGAAGTCTGACAATCATTGCTACAGCACTAGTAGAAACAGGTTCTAAAATGGACGATGTGATCTATGAAGAATTTAAAGGAACAGGGAACATGGAAGTCCATCTTGAGAGAAAAATTGCCGAAAGAAAGGTTTTCCCAGCGATTAATATTCTTAGATCTGGTACTAGAAGAGAAGATCTTTTAGTTGATAAAGATGAACTTACCCGTGTTCACATGTTAAGAAAAGTTCTAAGTGAACAGGAAGAAGTTGCTGCTACAGAATTCTTAATCTCAAAACTTAAGAATACAAAAACTAATGAAGAATTTTTTGCTTCCATGACTAAATCTAAAGCGAAGAAATAGTTTCAATAATTGAATTTTCTAAGTTCTCAGAAAAATAATCTACCATATAAGCTTCATGTCCTAATGAATTAATGCAATTGATTATTCTTTTGGATATTCCAAAGAAAATAGGTTTAATTTCATTATTGTGTATTTCTTGAAAGTATATTTCAGCTGCAAAGTTACTTGGAAATATTATCGCATCAGCTTTGTAAAAATTTTCTTTAATATTTTTATATGATTCAAACTTACATCTTTTATAGCAAGCTATCTCTTTTACCGATACCCCTTTCCTTTTTAAGTAGTCAGAAATTTTTGTTAGCCCTTCTTGACCTTTTACAACTAAATAACTTGGATTTGTGCCTTTAGATTGCTCAATAAGTTCAATTAAACCTTCAGAACTAGGGGGCTGAGGATTTAAAGAGGCTAATCCTTTTGATCTCAGAGTTGCACTAGTAGCCTGACCCATTGAGTAAATCTTTTTATTATTTAACAGACTATGATCTTTAAAAAAATCTACAGCAGGACTGCTTTGAAAAATAATTTCAGTAAAATTGTCATTTTCTAATTCATAGTCAATTGGTTCTAGCTTAAATAATGGAATATTTTCTATAGATGATGTTTTTAAGAATTCCAAGCTATTCTCAGCCCTAGTATCAATTATGTTCATTAAGCAACTCCAATCCATTTTTGCTTTCTAATATATTTATGGCATCAGCAATAGCAATATCAATATCATGAGACTTGCCTTCAAAAGAGATATATTCGTCTAATCCATATATTTCACCTCTTATTATTTTATCTACACCTTTTGGCCCAATATGATCTGCTCTTACTGCAATTGCAGAATTACAGCCAGCATTAATTTTTTCTAAAAATTTCTTTTCCATCTCAGTTTCATCATGAATTACTCTCTGAAGAAAGTTCTTTTTCCATTCTAAAATAAATTCTTTTGCGAACTTATTGTTTGGCTTATATTGGACTGCTAGTACACCTTGACCTGCACATGAAAGATGGTCGAGCTTTATACAATTTAAATCATTAAAATTTAATTCTAGCCTTTGAAAACCTGCTTCAGCAAGAATAATACAATCGTACTCCCCTTTATTTAGTTTATTTATTCTTGTATCAACATTGCCACTAAGAGGAACAATATTTTTAGCCCCAAGATGGAATTTTGCTTGTAATTTTCTTCTTAAACTAGAAGTGCCTAATTTCATGTTCTTGTCAAAAACAGGTTCAGTACCATTTTTGAAGATTAATAGATCTGATCTTGATTTTGGACCAAAGAAGTAATGATCTAACTCTGTATGCTTGGATGAAGCCATATCTTTTGCCGAATGAATAGCAACATCTGCTCCGTCTTCCAATAAAAAATTTTCTATATCGCTAACAAAGTTTGCTTTATCAAACAGCACTTCTCCCATTGCACTTTTTTTGTCACCTTCAGTTTTTATTTTAATAATTTTAGCAGGCTTTTTTGAAACCCAGCTTTCAAAAAAAGATGTTTGGGCTAAAGCAAGTTTTGAAGATCTAGTCGCTATTCTCATTTTTGATTTGATAAAGTCGTCCTGTTGAATCTCCTGAAGAAGCTTCTTTCAAAAGTTCCATAGACTCATGATAAACCTCTTCGTCATGAGAATTCATTTCAATAAAAATATAACTACCTTTTTTTACAAACTTTTCTATTATTTTTGGTAAGAGTATATTGATATAATCCTTATTATATGGAGGGTCTAATAAGATTAGATCAAATTCAATATCCTTTGTTCTACGCACAAAATTTTCTGCACTTTGACGGTGTAATTCAACTTCTTCAAGTATGTTTAATTCTGAGCAATTGGTTTTAAGACAGCTGTAAATATCTCGATTCTGTTCAACTAAAATTACCTTTTTAGCACCATTGGACAAAGCCTCCAATCCTAATGCACCACTTCCTGCAAAAAGATCAAGACATATGAAGTCATCAATAATCGGCCTTAACCAGGAAAATAATTGTTCTCTCATTTTAGCTGGAGTAGGCTTCAAATTTTTATTATCAGATGTTTTTAAATTTCTACCACCAATTTTCCCAGAAATTATTCGAATATTAGGCATTATTTATTGCATTCAGTTCTTCTGCAGACTAGTCTGCCATTTTTTTCAAAAAGCTCACCCTCATCTAGAAACATTTTACATTTTTCACACTGAGCCATGTTTTTTACATTGGAGTTATTTTTTGCAGAAGCTATTAAGCTCATAACAAATCTTTTTACGATGTATCTAATTAGAAAATATGCTATTGGAGCTATAACTCCAGCAATGAGAAAGTTCATTTCTTACTTAGACTCAAATGCTACGATTTCTTCTGCATATTCATCATAGCCTAGCTTTTCATAAGCTTCTTTCATTATTCTAAGAGCTCGATCTTTTTCACTTGAATCAGGTATATTTTTTAATACATAGTTTGCTCTATTAAGAGCACCAAGATAGGCCCCTCTTTTGAGGTAGTATTCCGCTCCATCTAATTCACTGCTTGCAATGAGATTTCTTAAAAAGATTAATCTTTCTCTAGCAACATCTACATATTCACTTTCTGGATATCTAATCATAAACTCAGTCAAATCTGCATAAGACTTCATTGCAGTAGAAACATCTCTCTTTGAGAGATCTAAAGAAAAGACACTACTTAATAAGCCATCATCCTCATAGTAGCCAGTCATACCTCTCATGAAGTAGGCATAATCTATATTTGTATTTCGTGGGTAAAGGCGAATGAATTTTTCGGATGCAGCATAAGCATTGTCATAATCTCCACTCATATAGAAAGCATATATCAGGTCTGCACGGGCTTGTTCAGCGTATACTCCAAATGGATAAAATCTCTCTATTCTACTTAAAGACTCAACTGCACCTATGAAATTCTTTGCATTAATCCTGTCTTGAGATTGCTTATAAAGAATTACTTCTGGCTCCTCTCTTTCTTCTTCCTGAATACTAGAGCAACCACCAAGTATAAGTAGAGCTAAAAAAGTTAAAGTAAATTTATTTTTCATGAAAATTATTTATATGCATTAAACTAAAAAACAATGATATCAAAAAGTTTCCATATTGACGAAGAGAATGCCAATAATCGCATTGATATCTTTCTTTCTAGAAATTTTGACTCATTATCAAGAGGAATAGTTCAAGGTTTAATTGATGAAGGTAAAGTTCTTGTAAATGGAAAGAAAGTGGAACGAGACTATAAGACAAAGATTGATGATCAAATTGAAATCGAATTCGACCTAGAAACAAATAATGCAGATCTTCCACAAGATATTAAGTTAAATATTATTTTTGAAAACAATGATTTTCTGATTATCGATAAATATGCGGGGTTAACAGTTCATCCCGGAGCAGGACAAAAAGACTCAACACTGATAAATGGGTTGCTGTACATATATCCTGATCAGAAAAAAATACCTAGATATGGGGTAGTGCATAGGTTAGATAAAGATACAAGCGGTCTAATGATTATTGCTAGAACACTAGAATCACATACAAATCTAACTGATCTTATACAAACAAGAAAAATAAAAAGAAATTACTATGCTTTAGTTCATGGACAGCCAATAGCTGGCAATACAATAGATAAACCTATTGGAAGGCATCCAAAAAATAGGTTGTTATTTTGCGTTAAAGAAGGTGGTAGGGAAGCAGTCACCCATTTTAAGGTCCATAAAAAGTTTAAAAATTTTTCATTATTAGATATTTCTTTAGAAACAGGACGAACTCATCAGATTAGAGTTCATATGCAGCATATTGGTTATCCCATAGCTGGAGATCAATCTTATTGCAGAATACAAAATTGGAAAAATAGTACAGAAAATGAAATCAATGCCTTAAATAGTCTTGGAAGGCAATCTCTGCATGCATATAAACTTGAATTCATTTATCAAGATAAAGGGTTTAGTTTTTCATCCAACATGCCAGAAGAATTACAAAGAGTAATAGATCAGTTATGAAAGAAATAATTATAGATGGATTCAGAATGATGCAAGTTTCTGAAAATCCAAAAATTTTAGTTTCATTAAAATCAAAATTAGATTTCTCAACTTTAAGCATTTCAGAAAAGGAAGCACTATTAAAAAAACATTTTAAAATTGATAGTTATAAAGATTTTCAACAATCGCATGGAGATAATATTTTTGGCATTGATGGGGCGTCAGTTTCATTCGATGGATTCTATGCAAGCCGAAAAAACGAAGCATATGGCATTAAAACAGCTGATTGCATACCTTTAATTTTATGGAATCCTAAAAAAACTATATTGTTTGGTTTGCATTGTGGTTGGCGTGGAATATTAAGTGGAATAATTGAGAAAGCTTTGAGCTCAAACCCAGGCATAGAAGTAACTCACGCTTTTGTTGGGCCCCATATTTCTTATAAGAATTTTGAGGTAAAAAAAGATTTTGTTGAGGCATTTGCTTCATCAAAGGTTGATATAGATCAATTTATTACAAGAAATGATGGAAAAACTTATATGAATTTAAGGTCTTTATGTGACAAAAAACTAACTAAATATGGCATTAAAATAATTAATGAATCTTCACTCTGTTCATACGAAAATGAGGATAGTTTATTTTCATGGAGAAGAGATAAAGAGAAATCACTTCGAAACGTTTGTCTGTCTTGGTTTTAAACCATAAAATAATTGTA
>Ga0163179_10002215_pt1 | contig 13636 bp, 20 predicted proteins | sample AtlANTMetagenome_FD_109643 | JGI IMG/M metagenome (GOLD analysis project Ga0163179, IMG submission 109643) | Marine eukaryotic phytoplankton communities from the Atlantic Ocean - Atlantic ANT 2 Metagenome | ecosystem: Environmental > Aquatic > Marine > Oceanic | place: North Atlantic Ocean...
ATCAAGGCGATGGACAGGTGGATTGAAATATGAGTTTACTGCGAGAATACATAAGAGAATTGCTTAATGAGCAAATAGACCTGCAGGCTGTTATAAATGACTTGGATAATCTTACTGCAGATGAGATCATGGAGTTGTGGCTAGCCGCCGCGGATGCGCACAAGAGGAAAGAGAAGGAGATAAAAGCCGGTTTTAACAAAGGTGATAAAGTCGAATTCGATCATGAAGGCGAGACAATCGCTGGCACTGTCGCCCGGCGTGGTGCAAAGTTTGTGAGTGTTAATGTTCATGGATATTCCAAGCCGTGGAAAAGAAACCCATCTGATCTGAGAAAAATATCATGAACTTGCTCCGCGAATACATAAGAGAATTGGTTGAAAGTCAGGCTGGTGAACCTGAGCGTGTCCCACTTGATATTCCAATCCCTGCGGATCTGCAAAATATTCATAAGCGCATGAAATATGCAGGTAGAGAATTATTTTTGGTTGGTGGTGCTGTAAGAGATACTCTGCTTGGAAAATCGCCGAAGGATTATGATGTAGCCACAAACGCCAGCCCAGAAGAAGTAATAAAAATACTTCAGAAGGATTCACGGCTTCGACTTGACCTCACCGGTAAACAATTTGGTGTGGTAAGGGTGAAAACACCAGATGATGGTGAGTATGAAATCGCCACATTTAGAGAAGATATTGGAAAAGGTAAGGATACATCGGTTAAGTTTTCTACCATAGAAAACGACGTAAACAGAAGAGACCTCACAGTCAACGCGTTGTTTTATGATATGGACTCCGGTGAAGTTGTAGATTACGTAGGTGGAATAAAAGATATTGAAGATGGTGTAATTCGTGCCGTGGGTAATCCTGCTGACAGATTTGACGAAGATAAGCTCAGAATACTCAGGGCCGTGAGGTTCGCCGGCAGGATGGGATCTGATTTAGATCCGGCGACAAAAGAAGCTATCTTGGAGGATAATGAACTGACCGATGTGACAGCTGACCGAATTACAGAAGAGTTTGTAAAAGGCTTGAAGACAGCACAAGATGTAGTGCATTTTTTATCTCTAATGCAGGAACTAGATCTGTTTGGGCAGGTCCTTCCAGGCTTGAACGTTAAACTATCAACTCAAGGTTCGACCGATCACTTGGCACAAATAGCTGCGCTGCTGGTGGGTAATTCACCAGACACCGTTCAAGGTCAGCTTAAGAAAATGAGGTATTCCAATGACGAGGTGAAAACCATACAATTTCTACTTCAGTTGTTGTCTCTAAATAAAGATACTGCCGCCGAATTAAAAAACAGCTTCAGGCGACAAAATATAAATTCCGATCACTTACACAACTTTGCAAAGCTTGTCGGTGGTTTAACACCTGCTCGAGTTGAACAGTTTTTGGAGTTTGCTGGTGCACCGCCTGCTGGCAATCCTAAGGACTTAATGGCACAAGGGCTCAAGGGTCCAGAGATTGGTCGAGCCATGGCTGATGCCGAGGCTGAAGCATATGCCCGCCTTGTCGGTGAGGTCCGGCAGTGTGTTAGAGAGATTCTGAAAGAGTTTAATCTTGGTGTCGGCACTGGTATTGAGTATACTGCTTTTGTTCTTGACTCAGATTCTACCAAGGCACTTAGCAAATACGTCCCAAAGGAGTGGGTACCTAAGTCACATCATATGACACTAATCAGCCCCAGAGAACAGAAACAGAGATTGCCTTCTCATTGGCTGGATTTTGAAGATAAGAAAGATGGCCAGATGAAGGTTGTGGGTGTGGCTAAAAATGACAAGGTGATTACAGGCCTTGTTGATCTTGGAGGGCTTCCTGTCCCTATGAAGGGTCCTGCATTTCCGCATGTTACGATAGCCATCAACCCAGAAGCTGGCGGGAAGGCACACATGTCAAATGAGTTTCAAGTTTCTGATTTTAAACCGATTAAGCCTATTGCTATTACCGGTGCAGTTGAGGAGATTTTGAGATGAAACTACTGCGAGAATACATAAGAGAATTGCTTGTTGAATGGGAGCTGGCTAATGATAAGAACCTTATGCTGGACCAGCCGGGAATGGAAAAGGAAGACCGAGAAAATGTTTCTAACTACCTAAAGTCATTGGGCTTGTTAGAATCATTCACCCCGCAAAGCATACTGACCGTATTACCGAGTGACGAGTATAACCTTCCGGATAAACCTTACCCACCAATCGATTCGGTAGCAGGCGAAGAAGATCTTGCTCAAACAATTATACAATACAATAATAGAATTGTGCCTGACAAACTTCAAGATGCATGTGATACTGATATGTTGGGTTTGTTTCAGAAATTTTTAGACCACAAGGGTTTGACATTTAATGAATCGTACTACGCCAAGCTGAGAGATGATGTGGTACCACTTATCAAGGAATTAAAACAACACTATGACCGACCACGCCCTGGGCAGGTAGCCCGGTATTTTGGTATTGATTTTACACCTGATCAACTAAAAACGGCCCAGTCACCATCTTACCCTAGCGGTCATACAGCTCAGGCTTATGTATTGGCATTAAAATTTGGTGAACAATTTCCGGAATATGCCACAGATCTTTTAAACATAGCTGAAATTATATCTCAATCTCGCGTTGATCGTGGAGTACATTTTCCCACTGATATTGAATTCGGTAGAGAAATTGCATATTTAATCGTTGATGAAATGAAAGACGGATCAGTTTCATAGGTTTGTCTTGAATCAAGGGAGATTTGCTATGAAGAATTTTGATTATAATCTGTCAGGACTAAAGAACCAACTGAAAAAAGACACGGGTTTTATACAGTGGATTTCTTTTTCTTTTGAAACCGGTGTCGAAAACAAAAGGTTAGCATTTTTGTCGGCACATTTTTGGATATTAGGGTTCCAGATTTTTGAATTTTCTATGTACCGTAAAAAAGCTTAGTTATTTTCATTCCAAGTATTAATGGCTGAACGGATCTGCACAAGCATGTGAGGTCTAATCGGCGCGCCATATACTAATGTTTCTAAAACTTGAGGGTGTCCATAAAAATTTTCTACACTCACTGCGCTTAATACTGCAAATACTTTTCCTCGTCGGTTAATAAACCCACTACCTGATGATCCAAACCAGGCCCAACATTGTGTGGCAAGCATTCCATTGTAGTTTGCATTTGCAACTGAGCAAGAAAATGTTAACATCTGATGTGAGCTCGGAAATCCGCTGTAAATTAGCTGATCACCTTCGTCCACGTCTGCACTTACCATTCTCAATGCATTGAGTTGATCAATTTTTTCTGTAACCAAGAATGCTATGTCGGCGTCTTCATCTTTCCAGACTAATGTTGCAATTGATTGATGGAGCCCTGCTTTAATAATATAATGGACTCCGGTATCTACTACGTGAGCTGCAGTTAAAATTCCGTACGAGCCATCTATTTTTACATAAGTTCCAGTTCCGTGCCCAAATTGGCTTATTACTTTGACAGTCGCACTTCTGCTTCTTTCGTGATGCCTATTTAAATGTACTTCACTTTGTTGTGGTCCTTGGTGATGGACCCAGACTTCTACACCTTCATCGGCTAACGCTGGTTTTGAAAAAATACCAGTTAACAGTAATAATAATAAGGTAAATATTTGCATGTTGTCCTCGGGTTACAATAATTATGTATACAGGGTTTGCCATGAGCTATAAGGTTTTAGGTTACATTAAGAATGAAAGTGATTTTCGGACCATCACTGAGTGGGAAGAAATTGCTGAGCGTATATTACAATTTCAAAAGTCTGGGTATGACACCCGAGGCGGTGACTTTCGTTGTGCAAGGATGTTGGATTGCTCAATTGAAGATTTTAGTGAATTTAAGAATATTATAAATCGTAATTTTGGGTACCTACATCACGATGTCAATCGTTTTGAAAGTGTTGATATGAGAAATTTCTTTAATTTCATAGAAGATTTTGTCAACTATCGTGTTTGGGCATTGAGGCGTGAATTTCAAAGCTATTTTGTAGATATTGATCGACTTCGGTTTGCTTTTTTCTATACCCGCGATGATGTTGAGCCATACGTTATGATTGATGACGAATTTACATTACAAGTGTATGGTAGTGTATGGAACCCAAAAGTGGTTTATCACTATGCAACTCCCAACGGCGCCAAGAATATAATTGATGCAATTGAATCAGGTCAGCAATTCGATATTTCGTGTTTCACTACCGCTGAAAGACCATTTTTTAGAAAGCAATCTAATATTTTGATTAGGCTAGAAGGGAATGTTAGAGCTGGATTTAAAAGTGACGTAAAATCATTTGCGGTTAACAATGGGCGCCGTGCATGTAATCTGTATAGGCTTGGGTATCCCGATGGCGGAAGTAATTTATGTTCAGAGCTTGAAAGCTGTGATGCCAATAATTTGACGTCATTGTGGAATGAATATATCACCACACCAACCAAGGTATTGTCTATGGAGGCTATAACATGAAGATGAGTGACCTTCGTGCTAATGCCCGGAATGAAAGATGGTACGTGTATTTGCTCGAATGCCGGGATGGATCATATTATTGTGGTATTACCAATAACTTGGAGAGAAGGGTTACAGATCACAATGAAGGTAGGGGTGCCAAGTACACCCGTGGAAGATGCCCAGTTAAACTTTTGGAGGCAGTTGTTCTCCCCTCTCGCTCTGAAGCGTTGAAGCACGAAGCCGCTGTCAAGAAGCAGCAGAAGGCAAAAAAACTAGAGTTTTTGAAAAGTAAAGGTTTTACTGGCAAATAGCTTAAAAAGTTGCCTATCTAATTTTAGAGGGGTAATTCATGAAGCCACTACAAATGTGCGTGTTTTTCCTGGCTTTGCTTTTAGCGGCATGCACACCAGACTATCAAGTTTCAGACCAGTCTGAGGTTCGGGTAATTGTGGATTCGTTTATACAGGCTGATCAGCTGGAAGAACTTGATGTCCTAGTTGTATTAGACACCTCAGGCTCAATGTCGGACAACTATGAAGATGTTGCTGATGGCATGGACATGTTAAGAGGCGATATAGAGTCATTGACTCTAGATTACCAGTTTGGGTATATTACCATGGACCCATCACGATTGAATTACATCGGTCCTTATGATTCTTCTTCTTCAGCTATTGATATGCTCATGGCACCCAGCCTTCTTCCAATGACAATGCTCGAAGAGGGATTCGGAGCCACCTACGCTTTTTTGGAATCAGAAGAAGGACTAGGGTTCAGGCGCCCAGAGGCAGATTTTTTACTGTTCTTGATTTCTGATGAGAATGAACAAAGCGCAATACCGACAGATTTATTTTATGATTGGCTACACGATGAATTCCAGGGTGTAAACCATGATGTCGTTGCAATTACACAATTAGAAGACAGTGAGTGTGGCTACACATATGATATCGGTGAAAAATACGAAGAATTAGTCAACTTATATGGTAAAGATCCCATTGATATCTGTGAAGAAGATTGGTCGGTATGGTTGTCAAATTCTTCTTATCTTACTCAACTAAAAGATTTTATAAGCCTCAGTGAACCAGATCCGATTATTGAGTCAATTATTGTCTATGTTAACCAGGAGGCAATATACAATTGGTCTTATATACAAGAGACAAATACAATCCAGCTTGGGTTTATTCCAGATTACGGATCAATAATAGAAGTAGGATACAATGTCAACGTTACTTAAGATATTTCTTTCTACGCTTTTATTTGTCTCTGGGTGCACTAGCGATTATGCAATCACAAAAGATATTCCAGAACCTGAGCCAGGTATAACTGCACCGGAAATTGAAGTTGATCCAATGCATCACAGCTACGGCGCATTAAGTGCCGGTACTGAAACACAAGATGTTGTTATTAATATTGAAAATATTGGAAATGGTGAGCTTGATATTTCGAATATTTACCTTCATAATGGGAATTCCAACTTTTCGCTTACGACTATGCCAATTGGTATTGTCGAATCGTTAGGATCAGTTGAGCTAATTGTCAGCTATGCTCCAGGAACATATGAAACCAACTATGAGACAGTTAGTATTGTATCTAACGACGAAGATGAGCCGATTGTAAGCATTGTTCTGGATGGTTCAGGAGATGCACCTGTCATTATGGTAACACCTGATTACCATGATTTTGGAAATTTATATCTTGGGTGTGATGATACCATTCAAATAGAGATTGGAAATGTGGGAAATTCTAATTTGATTATTTCTGATGTAGAATTTTTTGCCAGTCTTCCAGTAGATTTTTCGTTACAAGATTATGAGGCATCATGGGGTGCTCTACCGATTGTTGTTCCACCTGGGGACATTATAGATTTAAGCGTAGATTATTTTCCGCTAGACCTGCTCGACGACGCCGGTTATATTGAGATTGCCTCTAATGATCCGGCTACTCCTTTGGCATATGCAGATCAAGATGGGCTCGGTGACATTGAAGCATGGATAACTGATTCACATACACAAGACGGAACAGTTGATGTTGATATTCTTTTTGTTATAGACAATTCCGGATCAATGGGTTCCAATCAAACAAACATAAAAAATAATTTTGATACATTTATGAATGCATTCACCGCCGCCGGTGTATCTTATCAGGTTGCTTTAATAACAACTGACGATGCTAATTTTGTGGGTGATATTATAACGAACGCAACCGTTGATCCTGTAACGGAATTCAATAATCAAGTTGATTCTATTGGGACTCATGGGAGTGCTCATGAGAAAGGGTTATGGTATGCTTATGAATCCACGACAACTGGTGATGCTTCACCTGGTAGTGCAACCGGGTTTCAAAGATCAGGTGCAAGATTAGTAGTCGTATATGTTTCTGACGAGCCGGACTGGTCTCACTATGCATACGGTAGTGGGGGTTCTACTACTATGGTCCCGGCAGATTATTCTGCATCTCTTCTATCTTTAAAGTCATCGTCAGATCTGGTGGTTGCTCATGCAATTTCTGGTGACTATCCTTCGGGATGTTCTACAAATGGTGGTGCACAATTTGGTGACGGATACTATGATGTTGTCACTGATTTAGGTGGCACCTTCATGTCAATATGCGCTTCGGACTGGAGCACAACAATGGACACCCTCGCCAGAGAATCTCTTGCTCAAATGGCGTTTGCGTTGTCGGATACACCAATTGAAAATACGATAGAAGTTACCGTTGACGGTGTTGTTTCATCCGACTGGGTCTATGATATAGCTTCTAACACCGTTATTTTTACAGTGTCACCAGCCGATGGAAGTAGTATAGGCATTACTTATGGGTTATTGTCATGTCAATAATAAACAACTGCAAAGTCACAGTTATTATTTAGACGAGGAGATAACAATGTTTAAGTTGGGTGATAGAGTAGAATACTGGTACCGCATGGGAAGGGTTGGCACAATAGTGGGCACCAAAGATAGTGAACACCATGCCATGCTAGAAGGTGGGACACTGGCAACACAAGTTCTGCTTATTGTTAAGTTTGATGACGGTATGGAAGAGCTGTACCCGTCTAGTGAATTGAGACTTGCCGATGAGTGATGACGAATTAGAGCCGTTATTACAAATGCTCAATTCTCAGACTTCTTTAGAGGAGTTGTTAGATTGGGATTATGATTTGGTTGAGTATCTCATAGGTGCATGGAGTGTTGCAGCAACTCGTGTTAATGATTTTAATAACAAAGATATGACCGTTGTGTTATTAGCGGCACAGCTTCCGCACAACAAACAAGAAAAATATCAAAAAAAATTAGAAAAATGGCTTCATGACAATTATAATATGTTTGTGAGGTGAATTTTGTTACTAATAGACAACGATAGGACTGGCGATATTGTAATATCTCAGTTTTCTGCTGACATGTTGAATACAACAGTTCAGGAATCTACAGGCAACGATGTGTCTGTTTTATTTGTGGATGTTGAAACCACTGGGCTTTCATATGATAATGATAAAGTGATACAACTTGCATGTCGCCCTGTGCTGTTTGACAAGGAGACTGGGAGCGTGACCAGGCTTCTCAATCAAAGGGTTTTTTATAATGATCCGGACATGGAGATAACTCCTGAAATAACTGAGTTAACTGGTGTGACAAATGACCAAGTAGCCGGCACTAGCATTGACTGGAATTGGGTTGCGAAGATCATAGATAAGGTTGATTATGTCGTTGCTCACAACGTCCGATTCGATAGACATTTTATTAAAAAGCATATGACCAGCGCAGGGATTATGTTGCCAGATACAATTTGGGCATGTTCAATGACACAAATAGATTGGCGTAAAAACTGCACAGCCGGTAAATCGCTTGAAACATTGAGCGCTTGGCATGGATTTTATTACAAGGCACACGACGCCGCGGCCGATATCGACGCGCTGATCTATTTGTTGCATAAATCTGGTTCAGCCGTAGAATTATTTGAAACAGCATTAAAATCTCAATGGAGGGTATTTGCCGTTAATTTCCCCCGTGGTAAGAATGATGAGCTCAAGGCTAGAAAATATCGGTGGGATCCTGATGTTGTTATGTGGTGGCGCGGTTTTACCGACCACGAAGAGGCAGAGAGTGAATCAACTTGGTTGTCTGAAAATTATAAAATTGAACCACAGATTTTTGAGTTGAAAGCAAATCATTTATTTGACTGAGTCGTTGATATTTAATCAATGACACTGAGGTAAAAACATGGCTTCATCAATATCTGGCAAAACAATGACTGTAACGATTTTTGAATCGGTTACTCTGGGCAATGACGATTATAGCAATCGCACACAGTTTGAAATTCAAAATATCAACGAAGTATCTAAGAGAATACTAACAGTACCGACACATCAAGTGTCAGTGCTTCAGCTTTCATCTTCAGCTGCTGCAGGCACTTATTCTAGCAGCAGTTTAAAATATGCTCGCTTTACGAATTTAGACAATAAAAATCACGTAAGATTAACGTTTATGAGTCAATCTGCTGGCGTGACAAAAAATAAGGCTGTCTTTAAGCTTGAGCCCTTGAGGACTTTTGTCGTAACAAACGATGCATATTCTGGTTCTGGTGTCGGTACGACGTTTGATGCATTTCAAAGCTATACTGACGTAAAGGCAAAAGCCGATTCATCCGCGGTCGATCTCGAGATTTATGTAGCATCAACATAGGAGATTCTTTATGGGCGAGTTGATATATTTGGAAGAATATCGTGAAAAATTACTTCTAAAAGAAATTGATGATCTCAAAAAGAAGCTTCAAAAAATAATCGAAGAAAACAACTTATACGTTGAAAAATCTCCATATTATGTTTATAATCAGATTGAGTACGACAATTACTCATATATGACGACATTCAGCACGTCTGGATCTGATTTTTATTATTGAGAGAAAAATGAAATTTCAAAAGGCACTTTGTTTTGACGATGTCTTGATTCGCCCAAGGTATTCTGAAGTCATGTCTAGAAAAGATATTGATATATCTGTAGATTTGGGAAGGAATATTTTGCTAGAAATTCCTATTATTTCCAGCCCAATGGACACGGTTACAGAAGTTGACATGGCTGTTAAAATGTCAACACTTGGTGGCATTGGTGTTATACACAGGTATAACTCTGCTGATGAGCAAGCTGACTTTGTAGAAAAGTGTATAAACAAGCCTGGGATAACTAATGTTGGTTTTGCAATTGGTGTTGGAGATGACATGCTTGAAAGGGCTCAAAAGTGCCTTCGCGCTGGAGCTAATGTAATATGTGTAGACGTGGCCCATGGTCACCATGCTCTTATGAGGCATGCCCTAAAGGTCCTTCGTAATACTTTTGGAAATGATATCCATATTATAGCTGGCAATGTTGCAACGCTTGAAGGCTTCAATGATTTGTCTGATTGGGGTGCTGATTCGATTCGAGTTGGTATAGGTGGAGGTTCGATTTGCTCCACTAGAATTCAAACAGGACATGGTATGCCCACGCTTCAATCCACACTTGAGTGTAGCCGCTCTGACCGCGACGCCAATTTAATTGCTGATGGCGGAATTAGAAACAGCGGTGATATCGTGAAATGTATCGCAGCCGGTGCTGATGCCGTCATGATTGGATCTCTTCTTGCAGGAACATCGGAATCTCCGGGTGATTATCAACTGATCGGCAACAAGAAAATCAAGGTTTATAGAGGGATGGCCAGTAAAGATGCACAGATTGACTGGAGAGGGCATTATGCATCGGTAGAAGGTGTATCATCACATGTAAATTGCCAAGGTCCTCTCGCGGGTGTGATGGCAGAATTAGAGAATGGTATTCGAAGTGGATTATCATATAGCGGTTGTAAGTCAATTTCAGAATTTCAATCCCGCGCAAGTTTTATTCAACAAACACCATTGGGAAATGTTGAAAGTGGTACCCATATTTTATCAAAGGATAAGTAATGAAAATTGGTTTGGTTCCTATGTCTGCAAAGCCCTATCACGCAGGTCATCATTATTTGATTGAACTTGCAGCTGAGGCAAGTGATAAAGTGATTGTCTTTGCATCTACGTCCGACCGCCGCCGACCAGGCGAATATCCGGTTACTGGCGAAGCGATGCAAAAGATCTGGGCAAAAGAAATTATTCCCAGCTTACCCAAGAATGTTGATGTTGTATTTGGCGGTTCTCCTGTTAGAAAGGTTTACGAAACGATTGGTGATGCTTGCGAGTCGGGCGATATGGAGACAAAATATTTGGTATACTCCGATCTTGTAGATACCAAAGAAAATTATTCATCAGAAAATCGATTAAAATACATGAACCCACTGTGGTCGGCGGGACAGGTTACATTTCCGGCAGAACAACTTCCAGAAGCTTTCATCCGTGGAGCTGGTGCTCCTGATATTCGTGCAGAAGACGTCCGGCAACATCTTCAAAACAATGATTTTATTGCATTTTCAGAATGTATGCCACAAACAATTAATTCTTATGTATGTTGGCAATATCTAAAATAACATTTTATAACTTTGCTATATATTTATTGCAGAGAGGTTTAGATGAAAGTATTAACCCCAACCCAGTTAAGAAAAATAATAATTGAAGCTGCAAGGCTCGTTGAAGAAGAAGAGAAAGAAGAAGTCTCTGGCTCTATCAGCAAAGATACTAATATTGCAGACATTCCAGCTAGTGAAATTTATGCACAGCTGTCGTCGGGAGACGAAAATTCCCCGCTCTATCAGGCAATGAAATCAGCTACAGGCTGGGCATCAGGTGCTTTAGAGGGGGCAGGTGGCGCACAAGCTGTAAAGCAGTGGGTCGATGAACTTGGCGAGGCAGAATTGTCAGCCCGAATTGGAAAAGTAGTAACAGCAATTTCCAAGGCTAATACTGCCAAATTTGACATGCCTGCGCTTGAAGGTTCTGATGCCCCTCTTGTTGCTGACGCACTTGATGATAGCGAAGGGTTAGGTGTTGATCTTAAGGCTGATTGGGCTACGGGCATTAGTGACGTACAGAAGTGGTATGAGGAATTACCTCCTGCCGCGATAGAGAAGTTCGAGGCTGGTGAAATTCCAGCCGCTGAAGAGCTTGTTGATGAATCTTTTTCTCGGTGGAACCAATTGCTGGAAGATCAAAATCCAAGATTCGGTCGGGGTCCAATGCCCGGTGCTCCTGCAGTCGGTGAGGAAGCTACGGTTGATAAGGGTGCAATTACTGGTTTGGCACTTGCATTTTTAACAAAAGGAATGCTCGATGATAGTCCTGGTGATAAAATCGGCGTTGACCTTAAAGGGCAGCTTGCTAACTCTGAGATGATTCCAACACAGAGCAATATTCTTGCTCCAAAATCTCTGTTGTTTGCTTTCTTACATCAGTCACCAGAGTCTGCTACAGATCTTACTGACTTGGGTGGCGCATTTGCGACATCCTCTGGTGAGATTCTTGATGGTCACCATCGTTGGTCTGGAGCATATATTGGGACTGGCGGCGGAATTACCCACTCAAACGTAAAGCTAGTTCAGGCGCCGGCAGCAGAGGTGATTCCAATTCTTACCTCTTTAGGCAACGCCTTAGGGCGACAACAGAAGGGTCCTGATCCGGCTGATGAGAAAAATGAGTCAATGAAGAATGAAGATAATTTAGTTTTGGAAAATTGGCGTAGATTGGCTGGCATTTAAGGGAGAAGCGAATGGTTCATTTTAAGGTGTTTACCGGACCTATGTTCGGTGGCAAAACTACACGTCTGCTCAGCGCCATTGAAAGAGATGTGATAAGAGGGCTTACCGTAGCTAGCTTTAAGCCTAAAATTGACAATAGATATTCCGACCTTAAGATAACAACACATCTTGGTGCAACAGTCACAGCAACTCCAGTTAGAAGTGGTATTGATATAATAAATGCGGTAAATGATACCAGCGAAAAAATACATTCAGTTGCCATTGACGAATTGTTTATGATACCCATGGCAGGAGCTGCTTCCATAGAGCTTTTCCGCCGGGGAATAAATGTATATACATCATCACTCCAGCTTTCGTCAATCCCTGATTCATATGAAGAAGTTTCCACTGTTCTTCCTTGGGCTACTGAGATCGTAGTATGTCCGGCAGTTTGTGTAGAGTGTGGTTCTGATGCATATTATACATTAAAAGTCGGAGGTGATCCGACGGCTGCTGTTGAAGTAGGCGGAGCAGATTTGTATCAACCTCGATGTTTTGAACATTTTTTTAATTGCATTTGATATGTAATTACATGGATGAAAAGAATATATTATCTTTTAGTGAGGGAGATTTTGTGGTTGTAGCTGGTACAACTATTACAAATGACGGAAATAGTGAGCAAAATATGTCTATTGCACAGGTTGCAGGCGTGGGACAAGAAGAGTTATTTTTGAAATGTTCCCGATCCGGCCGCATATTTAAAAGACCTCTGGTTAATTGTTATAAGATTAAATCACGCCCAACTGTGAAGAATTCAATTCATACAAAATTACCTGTTCTTGGCGATCTTGTTCTGTCATATTCAGGAAACAGATATTCTCCGAATAAAAAGATAATAGGCATTTTAATTGAGATTATTGATAATCCGCCTAATGATGTTGAAGCTCGTATTTTATGTGGTGAGGAAACCCATGTGGTTCCCTTCCACAGTGTAATTGTTGTTGAAGGTAAGTAGTGCATGATAGAGAAATAAAAATTGCTTTCTATAAAGGCAAAGCGGGAATCTTACATAAAATTATCAGGTGGTGGACTAAAAGCAAATATAGTCATGCTGAGTTGATCATGCCTGATGGTGTTACGTGGATTAGTATTAGCCCATTTTTGTCATCACGTGTAGCCAGAAGAGTTCGGATGATTGTTGACAATCCTGATGATTGGGATTATTTGACCTTTAGACTTAATTGGCGCGAGCCTGTGAGAAAATATCAGCTAAAGCAATTAGAGAAATTTATTACCGGCACTGAAGGTTCTAAATATGATTGGTGTGGAATGTTAATGTCTCAATTTTTGCCTTATCTTATTAAGAGGCGTGATAAGTGGTATTGCTCCGAGTGGATTGCACATGCATTAGTAAATTCTCGTATAATAATGTGGGATGATATTAAAATTTATGACACCCCTGATTTGTCGCCTGGAAGATTATTTGACCTGTTGATGGATGGTGGATTTCCGGAAGAATCTAAATGCGGAACAACGTAATATTTATGATGGATGAAAGAGACAATAATAAATATTGC
>Ga0163179_10002216_pt1 | contig 13635 bp, 11 predicted proteins | sample AtlANTMetagenome_FD_109643 | JGI IMG/M metagenome (GOLD analysis project Ga0163179, IMG submission 109643) | Marine eukaryotic phytoplankton communities from the Atlantic Ocean - Atlantic ANT 2 Metagenome | ecosystem: Environmental > Aquatic > Marine > Oceanic | place: North Atlantic Ocean...
TCATGTGTCGTAGTTTTAGGTACGTTACTTTTTAATAAAATAAATGTTAAAATAATCAATCTAAATTATATCTTAATACTTATACTGATGGGTATTGCAGATACTTTAGCACTACTCATTATGGTTTATTCCGGTAATTTCGAAGAACCTGAATTTTCTTCAGTTTCAGCTTCTACTTTTGGATTAATAACAATTCTTTTAGTTTGTTTTTTCTATAAAGAAAAACTTAGTAGAATTCAAATGATTGGAATTTTTTTAGTTTTTAGCTCTGTTGCAATTCTGTCTTTTGGATAGAATTAAAATTTTATTGATAGAAATCAATTTTATTATTAGGTTGAGAAAAAGGAATAAAAATTGATAAGTAAAAATATTCGTATATTAGATAAAATTTACCGTCATCCGATAAAAAGTATTGGTTCGGAACTTTTAAAAAGGATTTCACTTTTATCTGGGAAAACTATGCCTGGTGATAGAGTTTGGGCATTAGCACATGATAAAACAAGGATACCTGATACTAAAAAAGACTGGATACCCTGCAGTTCATTTTTACGAGGGTCGATTGCACCATCATTTATGGCAATTTCATCCATATATAATGAGGAAATTGGAACCGTAACATTAATACATCCTAATCAAGATAAAATAACTTTTAATCCCGATAATAAGGAGGATTTAAATTTATTTTTAGATTGGATAAGACCTTTGTGCCCTTTAAATGGACCTAGTCCCTATGAGCTTTACAAAATAGGTGATAGGGGATTAACTGATACTGAATATCCGTCCATTTCTTTACTATCAATTGAATCCCTAAATGAGTTATCAACCAAAATTGGTACTAATTTAGACCCTAGAAGATTTAGAGGTAATTTATGGTTGAGTGGTGGAAAACCATTTGAAGAATTTGATTGGATGGGTCAGGAAATAATTTTAGGTAGCTCAAAATTAAAAGTTATTGAGCCAATTGAGAGGTGTAATGCCACAAAAGTCAACCCACTCAGTGGCGAAAAGGATATAGATACCTTAAAAGCTCTAAATACTTATTATGGACACCAGGATTTTGGTGTTTATTGCGAAATTTTGACAGACGGAACAGTTGAAAAAGGTAATCAACTGATATTTTGCTAGCATTAAATTTTTCAAATATCCATAGTGTTATCAATTTCCCATGAAGATAAATGATTATTAAATTTATCCCATTCTTCGTTTTTTAACTTAATAAAAGCTTTTGAAAATTCTGAACCTAACTTATTCTTTAATTCTGAATTCTTTGAAAATTCCCTAATTGCATCAATCAGATTTAAAGGTAATTTCTCAACTTTATTCTCTGTTATTTTATCAGTATAGATATCATTATCGTATCTTTTTCCAGGATTTAATTTTTTTTCAATTCCAATAATTCCTGCACCAATTATAACTGCTTGAAGTAGATATGGATTAGTAGCTCCATCAGGTAATCTCAATTCAAATCTTCCTGGACCTGGAATTCGTACCATATGAGTTCTATTATTACCGCTCCAAGTGATCGTGTTTGGGGCCCAAGTTGCGCCAGATTGTGTAACTGGAGCATTAATTCTTTTATAAGAATTTACTGTAGGATTAGTAATTGCAACCAATGATTTTGCATTTTTCATCAGTCCCCCAAGAAAATGAATTCCATTATCAGATAAGCCAAGATCAGCTTTTTTATTCTCAAATATATTCTTCTTTCCCGCTAAGTCCCAAACCGAGATGTGAGCATGACAACCGTTTCCTGTAAGATTAGAAAAAGGTTTAGGCATAAAGGTTGCTCTTAATCCGTGTTTTTCTGCTATTGATTTAACCATAAATTTAAAAAATGAATGTTTATCTGCAGTTGCAAGGGCATCGTCATATTCAAAATTCATTTCGAATTGACCATTAGCATCTTCATGGTCATTTTGATATGGTCCCCATCCTAATTTAAGCATTGAATCACAAATTTCTTTTATTACATCGTATTTTCTCATAACCGCTTGCTGATCATAACAAGGTTTCTCAGCATTATCATATTCATCCGAAATTGCTGATCCGTCTCTCTTGATAAGAAAAAATTCTGCCTCTATTCCAGTTTTGACTCTAAATTTCTTTGTTTTTGCTTCAATTATTAACTTTCTCAATACATTTCTAGGAGCTTGGGAAACCTCGTTGTCTTCCATGACTAAGTCTGATGCTAACCAAGCTACGTCAGGTTGCCACGGGAGTTGAATTACACTTTTGGGATCAGGCATAGCCAGCATATCTGGGTGGGCAGGTGTCATATCTAACCAAGTTGCAAAACCAGCAAAACCCGCACCTTCTTTTTCCATTTCGGAAATAACTTGAGCAGGTACTAATTTTGCTCTTTGTGCACCAAAAATGTCAGTGAATGAAATCATAAAATACTTTATTTTATTTTTTTTTGCATACTCTTTTAATGATTTTCTCATTTTCTATTCTCCATACCCTATTGAATTTTTACTTCATATGAATAATTCTTAATATCTTAGAATCAAATAACCTACATTAATAATCCATAAAGAACTAAGGTTTTCAATGGCTGAAAAAAAATTAGTATTAATTGGTGGTGGGCACTCACACATTTTACTACTGAAAAAATTAGGGATGAAGCCTATAAAAGGATTAAATATTACCTTAATTACACCTGAACCCGAATTAGTTTACACCGGCATGTTGCCTGCCGCAATTTTAGGTTCTTATAGTTTTGATCAAATCAATATTGATTTAATTAAATTAGCAAATTTTGCAAAATGTAGGATTATATTCGAAGCTGTAGATAAAATTAATTTAAATAAGAAAGAAATCTATCTGGATGACAGAATGCCATTTGGATTCGATATTTTATCTATAGATATTGGTATTAATTACCAACTATCCAATATTTCTGGTGCAGAAAAATTTTCAATACCAGTTAAGCCTTTTAATAATTTTATCCATAATTGGAGAAAATTTGTTTCAAATTTAACTATAAAAAAAAATATCATTGAATTGTCTATTGTAGGGGCTGGAGCAGCTGGATGCGAGTTAGCATTATGTATAAATCATAAGATTAAATCACTAGGACGAGAACCAAAAATATATTTAATAGATAAAAAAGAAATTGCTGGAAATTTACCAGCACAAGCAAAAAATAAAATATTAAAACTTCTTAAAGAAAATAAAATTATTCTAAGAAACAATATAAATATTTCTTCCATAGCCAAGGGCAAAATTCATATTGAAGATGGCGAAATTATTTCAAGTGATTTAATCTTAAGCGTAGCTGGAGGTAAACCTCATAATTGGTTATCAGAAACAGATTTAAATCTTAAAAATGGCTTTGTTAGTGTTAACCAAAGTTTACAAAGTATTTCACATGATTTTGTTTTTGCTTCTGGAGATTGTGCTTCAATTATTAATATTCCAACTCAAAAAGCAGGTGTATTTGCCGTTAGAGCTGCACCATTTCTTTATCAAAATATTCAAAATTATGTCATTAAAAAAACATTAAAAAAATACAATCCTCAGAAAAAATTTTTACAAGCATTAACTATTAGCAATAAAAAAGCTTTAATGTTTTGGGGAGATATTACCCTGCTGGGTTTTATTCCTTGGTTAATTAAAGATTTTGTTGATAGATCATTTATAAAGAAATTTATTGTTAAACATTCTATGAACTCCTCGCTTGTAGAAAAACATATCGAACAAGAACAGGAACTATGTGGAGCATGTGGAGCAAAAGTTGGGAATAAAGTTCTAGAAAGTGCTTTAGAAAAATTGCCCAAAAACGTAAATAATATGCTGAATAAAATTGGTGACGATGCAGCAATTGTTCACTTAAATCAAGGAAATCATGTATTCACAACTGATCATTTGAGAAAATTTTGTTCAGACCCATGGATTATGTCAAGAATTACTGCAGTGCACGCCCTTGGAGACATATGGGCAATGGGATCAATCCCGTTATTAGTACTAAGCCACATCACGATTCCTGAATTATCATTAAATGATCAAAAAAACCATCTTGATGATATTATAGATTCTGCAGATCAGGTTTTTAAAAAAGAAGGTGCCAATATAATAGGTGGTCATACATCAAAAGGTAAAGAACTAACAATTGGTTTTACAATCTTAGGACATACTAATAAAAACCCAATTACCTTAAATGGAGCTAAGGATGGCGATTATATCATTCTTACTAAACCTTTAGGCACAGGTATTATTTTAGCTGGAGAAATGCAGGGTTTAGCAAAAGGTTTATGGATTAAGAATGCACATGACTGGATGATGAAATCTCAAGGTTTAATTTCAAAATTTTTAACCAACAAAGTTACTTCAATGACAGATGTAACTGGATTTGGTTTATATGGTCATTTGAAAAATATATGTAAGTCTTCAAATGTCTCAGCAGTTTTGAGCATAGACGAAATTCCAATTCTTGAAGGTGCTTTGGATTTATCTTTAAAGGGAGTGAGATCAACAATATTTGAAGATAACCTTCGTCAAGCTAATATTGACCAGATAAACTCAGATAATAAAAAATGGCCATTATTATTTGATCCTCAGACTTCTGGAGGATTATTAGCTTCAGTTCCGAAAAAACATATAGAAGAAGTTCAAAATAAACTGAAAATCTTAGGTCTATCTAATTCTGTAATAGGAAAATTTGTTAAGGGTGGTACTACAATATCTTATTAGCATTTTCTAAAATTAAATTAGCTATTTCAGCGACATTTTTTTTTATATTCGGATCTAGGTGTATTTCTTGGATCTTGGATGTTTCTCTGTAGTTTGTTGAATTTTTATATTTAGGGTCATAATGTATTTCAATTAAACCTTTAGCGAGTGTGAAAAAATCTCTTTTTTCTATTAAATTTCTCCAACTATTAATAATTTCACTTCTATGGAATTCTTTTAATAAATCGATTTTATTCAATAGCTTATTGGTATCGTTATATAATTCAGGATATTGAGTTGATAAAAATTTAGCTCGTAAATCATTCTCAGAAGTAAGCTCAAAATGTGGTGAATGCTTCATTTTTTTCCATAATGCAGGTGGAATTTTTAAATAACCTATTTTACTAGACTCAGACTCTATAAAAATTGGAAGTTGGTTATTAAAATTTTTTAACAAATGGTGTATTCTACCTTCGAATTTCTTTTGAGAAGGTTGTCCGTTAGGTTGTGAACCAAAAATTGATCCCTTATGATTTGCCAATTTTTCTAAATCAATCACTTGAGCCCCTAATTTGCTTAATTGATCAAGCATTAATGTTTTTCCTGTTCCAGTATATCCAGAAATTATAAAAATATTGTGAAATAATTCATCTTCATAAAGATTTTTTACTACAATTTTTCTGTAGGATTTATATCCACCTTCTAAAATATTTATATCCCATCCTATTTCATGTAAAACAATTCCTAGTGACTTTGATCTTTGACCCCCTCTCCAACAATAAATTAAAGCTTTCCAATTATTGTTTTTATTTGAAAGCAGTCCATCCAAGTGCTTAGATATATTTTCTGATATATATTTTGCTCCAATTTTTTTAGCTTCGAATTGGCTTTGTTGTGTATACATTTTTCCAACAACTTCTCTTTCAAAATCAGACAATACTGGAAGATTTATTGAGTTAGGAATATGATCTTCATTATATTCTGTAGGTGATCTTACGTCAATTATTGTGTCAAAATTGACTTTACTGATGTTTTCAAATTTACAATTTTTTATTTCCATTTTCAAAAAAAATACTGAATCAGTGAAATTTATTATGATTTACACTATGATATATAAAAATTAAAACTGATAATATGAATATATTAAACCAAAAGATTGTTTTCATCTCTGGTTCTAGATCAGGGATCGGTAGATCTACAGCCATACTCATGGCAAAAAAAGGTGCTCGTCTTTTACTACATTGTAGGAAAAAGGGCGATACTCTTGATCTAATAGAGGAAATAAAACAATATGGGGGGCAAGCAAAAGAGATATCTGGTGATCTATCAAAACTTTCAAATATTACTAAATTAGCTAAATCAATTACTGAGGTTTGGGGTAGAGTAGATATTATGATTAATAATGCTGCAACTATTTCACCAATGTCGATGTTAGGAAATTTGGACATAATTGAATTAGAAAAATCAATGAATGTAAATTTAACCGCTCAATTAGCATTAATTTCTGAGTTATGGACAGTACTATCCAACTCTAAGGCCAGGATTATAAATATACTGTCAGGAGCTTCAATAAATCCCAGGAAAGGTTGGTCCATTTATTGTACTAGTAAAGCTGCATTTCATATGCTTACGAAACAGATTAATTTAGAAGGAAAGGAAGAAGGTATTAAATGTTTTGGTTTTTCTCCTGGTCTTGTCAAAACAAATATGCAGATAGAAATTAGAAAATCTAAAATCAATGAAATTTCATTTTTACCTGAGAATAATATGATTGATCCTATTGAACCTGCAAAATGTATTTTATCAATTGCCTCTGGTGAATTTGATAATTTTGATGGAGATTTTATGGATATAAGAGATGAAATATTTAATAAAATTATATCTCATAACCTTTTTAACTAAATAGTGGAAAAAAGTAATGCAAATTGAAAAAGTAATATTAGCTAAAAGACCTATTGGTGAACCTACATTTGATAATTTCAATCTTGAAATTTTTAATTTCTCTGAGATTAAAACTGGAGAAATTTTAGTAAAAGTAAAATGGCTTTCATTAGATCCCTATATGCGAGGTAGAATGGATAATGCTAAGTCTTACGCTTCACCTGTAAAAATTGGTGAAGCAATGGAAGGTGAATGTATAGGAGAAATAATAGATACCAAGAATGAAAAATTTGAAGTTGGTGAATTAGTTATAGGAAAATTTGGTTGGGTTTCACATGCCGTTTCAAATGGTTTTGGATTAAGAAAGTTAGAGAGAACAAATATTCCAGAACAATATTTTTTAGGTGTTTTGGGAATGCCGGGTCATACTGCATGGACTGGGTTGAATAAAATAGCAAATGCAAAAAAAGAGGAAACTTTGGTAATCTCTGCAGCTTCTGGTGCGGTGGGCAGTTTGGCAGGACAGCTTGCCAAAAAAAAGGGGTTGAAAGTTCTTGGTATTGCTGGAAGTGATGAGAAATGTTCGTATGTAACTAATGAATTAGGATTTGATGCTTGTATTAACCACAATAAAATTAAAGATAATATGGAATTTAGAAATTTAATTAAATCATATTGTCCTAATGGGGTTGATATTTATTTTGAAAATGTAGCTGGAAAAACACTAGAAGCGATAATTCCGAATATGAATGATTTTGGTCGGATTGCTGTTTGTGGTATGATTTCTTGGTATTCTGGAAAAGGCATTAATGAAGCAATGGCTCTTCCAAAATTATGGCGAACAATTTTAGTTAAAAGATTAAAAGTTAATGGATTTATTATTTTTGATCACAAAGAAACATATCCCCAATTTATAGAAGAGGTAACACCTTTTATTCAAAAACAGCAAATAATTTATAAGGAAGACATAAGGATTGGCTTGTCTAATGCACCATCAGCGTTCATTGATTTATTAAATGGCCGCAATTTTGGGAAAATGTTAGTAAAAGTAGGAGACTGATTTTTAAGCAAACTCTGGCATTACTTCTTCGATAAATAATTTTAAGGATTTTTTTTGTTCTTTATGTCCTAAACCCATGCTTGCATAATAAATGAATTCATCGACACCTAAATTTTGATATAATTTAAGCTTTTCAATAATTTCTTCAGGTGTGCCAAATAAAAGGTTTTTTGTAAGCATATTTGGGTCATACTGTTCTCTCCCCTCTAATTCATTTAATGGAATTTGTTTTGTAAATCCATTTTCAACATCACCAAGATTTTTGAATAAATTTTCGAATTGTCCTAATACAGTTCTAATTGAATTCAGAGCTTTCTGCTTGTCTGAATCATTAGTATATACTGCTGCATGCCGCATCATGGCAAATATAGGTTTAAAACTCGATTTATGATTTGCAATGGCATCATCTAATTGTTTTTTATAGAGTTCTGCTTCTGAAAATGGTCTAGTTAGTGGCCATGACATAACATTACATTCATTTTTTATGGCATAATCATAAGTAATTGGTGAACGTGCTGCCACCCAAACTGGTGGATGAGGTTTTTGTACTGGTTTAGGGCAAGAAGTTGAAGAAGGAAATTCCCAGAACTCCCCTTTATGTTCTACATCTCCAGACCATAATTGTTTTAATAATGGTAGCATTTCTTGCATATAACGCCAGCCATCTTGTTGTTTGACATTTGGTTTCATTCTATCAAATTCTCTCTGATAAGCGCCTGATCCAATACCAAACTCTAAACGACCGCCACTAATCAAATCTGTAAAAGCTGCTTCTCCAGCAAGATTTATAGGGTGCCAATATGCAGCGTTTACTACTGCGGTACCAAGTCTAATTTTTTCTGTATGATTAGCCCACCAAGTTAATATTTGAAAAGGATTTGGGGCTATAGTCATTTCTATAGCGTGGTGTTCAGCTGCCCAAACAATGTTGAACCCACCTTGATCGGCCATTTTAACCATTTCAAGGGTATGGTTCTTAACATTTTCCATATCAACGCTATTATCCATGCGTTCTAAATTTACAGCTAATTGGAATTTCATTAAATATTTCCCCCAAAAAATTTGAAATTCAATCTCATGGTATAATATTAAACTAATTGTGCAATCAGTTTTTTTATTATACTCCTGCTGGATTATCCTCTGTTCTTCCTAAAGAATTTAAATCAGAATAGCGATCTCCAATTCTATGATGAGGTCTTCCACTGGTTGCGGCTCCAAGTGCTGCGATTAGTTCATTTCCAGCTGGAGCATCATTTATTGAAAATTGCACCGTTAAGTAATGTGATCGTCTTCCTGTATCATTTTTATCCATTAAGGGAATATAAACTGGAGTATTTGCAGGTCCTCTGACGTTTGTGAAGCCAAGATAAGATTTAGCTTTAGCGGCTTCTCTCAGATAGTTTCCGAATTTTAATGTATGTATTAAAGCCGAAGCATGTTCAATTTCAGAATCTATTCCTGCGACTGCCGCTTTGCCATATGCTTCTATTTTGTCTCCAGATCCAATAATTGCCACTAATTTTTCAGTAAGTAATTTTCCAATTATTGGTGAAATTCTATTTATTTCAGGTGCTAAATCTTCAGTGAAGTTTTGACCATACCAAGGATTTTTTAAAACAGCAGCAACTCCAATCAACTTAAGATCGTTTGACGCTTTTTTTCCACCTTCAACATTAATTGTTTCTTCATAAGTGACTATTTTTCTAATATCTTCAATCATTTATTCCCCCACATAAAAATAATATTAATAAACTTTTTTCACTTTACCTTTTTTTTCGTTTCCTTGATAAATACCAAATTGTCCATGATGATACTCATCATGGTATCTCTTCATCATAGTTTTTTCAGCATTATTAATAATTTTCTCATACGGGATTTCATTGATATCAAATGTCACAGTAGTATTATTCCCATTTCCAGAAAATTTTCCATGATAAAAAATCATGTGAGAATTTATTTCCTTATCTTCATAAACCGAATATAAGAAATCAAGTTTAAATTTTAAGTTCAGACTATTTAAGTAATCTTCCAACCCTTTTAAATTTTTTTGACTATTTAAAGACTTTGGTAGGATAAGATTTCTGTCTTTATCAACAATAAAAAGTATTCTATTTTTATTTTCTAAAATAGCTCCAAAATGAGTATTTCTGTCATTATTAACCATATCTATCAGTGACTTTTCAAAACCTATTGAAAAATAATCACCATCAAAATATCCTAACGGTTTACCATTCCTTAATCCAAAATCTTTAATACTTCCAATAATAATTGCGTGATCCCCAGCTTCCTGAAAATTTGTCTTTTCACATGAGAAATATGATAAAGCTGAGTCAATTATTGGTAATTCTTTAAAACCTTTTTTCCATTTAGTAATTTTAAATTTCTCAGAGCTCTGTGATGAAAATAATCCTGCAGTAGATCTCTGGCTTTCGCTTAATACATTCACTGCAAAATATTTGCTATCTCTAAAAGTTGAATAACTTTGTGCATTTTTTGATATGCAAACTAATAGTAATGGTGGGTCTAGGGATACCGAAGTGAAAGAATTGGCTGTGAAACCTCTTGGTATACCATTTTCTTGTCTAGTTGTAACCAAAGTTACGCCAGTTGCAAAAGAACCAAAAGCTTTACGCAACTTTGAACTTTTGGATTTCTTAAATATCTCTGACTTATGTTCGAATATATTGTCTTTATTATTTTCACCTAAAGAAGGGGCAGATTTAAAATCAGGTTGAGGGAATTCACTGAAATTTAGAGGATTACCAGCTACTCTCCATGGCTTAATTATGTCGTTAAAAGGGATTTCAACTTTTCTTATCATAGAACGTTTTTTTACATGAGAATCTTTAAATATTTCCTCAGCAGTATTTAAAGGACCGAAGGGAACATATCCACCAAGTAAACTTCCCAATTCTTTATTAGTTTTGGTTTTTGTCCAACTTTCTATAATTGAATTAAGCAATTTAGCATTATGTTGTCTAGATTCTATTGTTTTATATTTCTGATTCTCTTTTAATTCTTTGTTCCCAATAATATTAGTGAAAACTTTCCAAAAAGAATTATCAACGATACCTAATGCAATATGTCCATCTTTACTTTTATATATCCCGAATGGAACTAGTAAGGGGTGTACGTTTCCTTCAGGCTTAGGTATGGTTTTATCAAAGTCATATTGATAAATTATTCTTTCACAAAGACTTAAAACCGCATCATACATAGACAGATCAATAAATTGTCCCTTAGATGTTTTTTCAGCTATACGTAAGGCAGAGATAATCCCAAATGACATCATTAGCCCAGAAAAAATGTCTCCAACACCTGGACCAACTTTTGTTGGAGTATTTTTATCTGGGCCAGTAATGCCAATAATTCCACCCATAGCTTGGGCAACAACATCATAGGAAGGCCAAAAAGTGTAAGGACTTTTTCCAAATTGGGGATTTCCAAAACCACTTATTGCGGCATAAATAAGTCTGCTGTTTATTTCCTTTAGTTTATTAAAACCAAGTCCCAATTTATCCATCACACCTGGTCTGAAATTTTCAACTAAAACATCAGCTTTTTCTACAAGATTAAGAAATTTTTTTTTCCCATTCTCAGATTTTAAATCTATGACAATGCTTTTTTTATTTCTATTGAGGCTTACAAAATATCCTGACCATTTTTTTTCATAATCTTCAATTTTAAAAGGACCAGTTTTCCTACTTGTATCGCCTGTAGGACTTTCAATTTTGATGACTTCAGCTCCATGGTCTGCGAGCATCATTGTACAATATGGACCAGAAAGCATTCTACTTAAATCTAACACTTTTAAACCTGAAAGAATACCTTTTTTCATATTATTATTTTTTTGTATCTAAGAATTGGTTTAAAAAATTTTCTAAAATTTTTCCAAATTGTTTTGGATCTTCAACTAGTCCCATATGCTTTAGATTTTTCATAATTACTAATTTACTATTCAGGCTTTCTTTACAAATTCTTTTACTCATATCTGGATTGTTACCAAAATCTTGATCTCCTGTAACTACTAAAGTTGGGCATGAAATTTTTTTTACAGGATTTATAATTTCATTGATATCATAAGCTAAAACTTTATATATCTTCGAGTAAATAGAAGGATTATTGTTTAATATCCATTTTTTTATAAGCTTTATCTTTTTTGGTTTTGATAAAATATATTCATCAGAGAACCATCTTTTTATTGCATCATTTACAGTAGATTGCGGTCCTTTATTTTCAGCTTGTTTAACTCTTTTATCAATAGAATTTTGTTGTATTAATGTTCTTTTATGAGGTGAATTTAAAATAATAAGGCCCTCCAAATTTTTTTCAAACATGTGTGCAAATTTACGTACTATCATTCCACCAAGAGAAAAGCCTACTAGAATAGCTTTTTTATATCCAAGCTTTCTAATCAGAACTTTTATCTGATTTGCAAACATTTCTAGTGATGGGGTAGAAGGAGGATTTATACTTTTTCCATGTCCGTATAAGTCAAATTTAAGGATATCAAATTTTTTGTAAACATTACTTGGTAACCATTGCCACATTTGACAATTCAGACCAAAACCATGAACAAATATTACTAGTGTCCTATTTAAACTTCCATTAAATTCAAAATAAGTTCCTTTGGCTTTATATTTTTTTTCTAACAATGGTATAAACTTCTCATTCAGGCTTGTAAGCTATTACTTCAATTTCAACTTTTACATCTACTAGAAGTTCATTAACGACTGCTGATCTGGCTGGAGGATCACTTTTGAAATAACGGCTATAAACCTCGTTAAACCCAGGAAAATCATTTTTATTGCTTAACCATACCATTGATTTGACAACATCATTAAGTGTGCAATCAGCTAAACTTAGTGTTTTCTCAATGTCTTGGATGACAGCAATTGTTTGTTCTTCAATTGTCCCATAAGTCATAACTTTACCATCTTTCATAGGAACTTGTCCCGTACAAAAGATATAATCTCCAGCTTTCACTGCCCTCGAAAGTGAAAGTTTTCTACCATTTATAATGATTGGATCTCCAAGTACTATTTTTTTTGTCATTTTTTTATCCGACAATATTTAATTTATTTAACTCAAATCCATTTCTGAATTATAGTCAGTTTATTGATAAATCCAAATAAGAATCAATTTAAATTTTATATTAGAGGTTTTATAATGACTGAAATAAAAAAATATAAAATGCTTATCAATGGTAATTGGACGTCAGGTTCCGAAAATCAATTTTTTGAGAGTTTAAATCCTTATACTGGAGAAATCTGGTCAAGCATACCATCTGCAAGTGTAAGTGATGTTAATTCTGCAGTTGAGGCTGCACATCATGCATTTTCTGAAGGGCCTTGGTCAAAAATGACTCCTACTGAGCGAGGTAATTGTTTAAGGAAATTAGCTGAGCTTTTAAGCGAAAAGTCTGAACCACTAGGAAAAACAGAAACCATTGATACAGGTAAAATGCTTAAGGAAACACGTTGGCAAGCTAAATATATTTCTGAATTCTTTCAATTTTATGCAGGTTGTGCAGATAAAATAAGTGGTGAAACTTTACCAATTGATAAACCTGATTTATTGGTTTTAACCGAAAGGGAACCTCTTGGGGTAATAGCAGCGATTGTTCCATGGAATTCCCAATTGTTCCTAGTTGCAGTCAAACTTGGTCCAGCTCTTGCTGCTGGAAATACAGTAGTTTTAAAAGCTTCAGAGCATGCTTCTGCAGCTATGTTAGAGTTTGGTCAATTAATTGCAATGGCTGGTTTTCCTCCAGGTGTTGTAAATATTATTACAGGGCATGGTGATCCTTGTGGAAAAGAATTAACTTCTCATCCGCTCATAGCGCGTGTTTCATTCACTGGTGGTCCAAAATCAGCCCAAAATATAATTAATAATAGTGCTAACAATTTTGCTGAAGTATCATTAGAATTAGGCGGAAAATCTCCATTCATTGTCTTTGATGATGCAAATATTGAAAGTGCGGTAAATGGATCTATAGCAGGAATATTTGGAGCATCTGGCCA
>Ga0163179_10002217_pt1 | contig 13634 bp, 8 predicted proteins | sample AtlANTMetagenome_FD_109643 | JGI IMG/M metagenome (GOLD analysis project Ga0163179, IMG submission 109643) | Marine eukaryotic phytoplankton communities from the Atlantic Ocean - Atlantic ANT 2 Metagenome | ecosystem: Environmental > Aquatic > Marine > Oceanic | place: North Atlantic Ocean...
ATAATTTTAATAATTATAGTTTCACAAATATCCAATTTGGATTGAGTAAAAAATTCAAGAATTTATTAATTGATATTAATACAAATAATTTATTATCAATTATTGACCCAAGAGGTTTTAATTATTTTAATATTCAAGCTGGAATTTATTATTTTTTTTAATTGTTTAACTGAAGTAATCCGTTATTTATAATACCTAATACTTTTCCGGTAAATTCATAATTTTCAAATGGAGTGTTTTTTGATTTTGATTTTAAATCAGATTTTTTGAACACCCATTTTTTTTCTGGATCATATAGTGTAAAATTCGCTTTATTGTTTTCTTCAATTTTTGGGCATTCTATATTGAGAATCTTTCTTGGGTTTATACTTAATAATGTTATAATTTTTTCTAGTTCTACTTCTTCTTTTAATTCAGTATTCAAAATTCCAAATGCACTTTCTAGTCCGATTATACCAAATTCAGCTTTTGAAAATGAACATGTCTTTTTTTCAGATTCAATAGGATTATGATTTGATGATACTGCATCAATATTTCCATTTTTTATATTTTTTATAAATTCTTTTTTCATTTTCTTGGACCTAATAGGAGGGAGTACTTTAAGGTTTGTGTCAAAATCTATTAACATTTCATCATGTAAACTAAGTTGATATGCAGCAATATCAGTTGAAATATTTAGTCCCTTTTCTTTTGCTTTTTTTATTAATTCTAATGATTTTTTTGTTGAAACATTTGAAAAATGTAGTTTCCCATTGTTATAATTGACTAATTCAATATCTCTATTTATTCTTATTTCTTCTGCTATATTAGGCATCCCAGTTAATCCCAATAGTGTGCTTGTCTTTCCCTCATGTAATAATCCATTTTTAGATAATCTTTCTTCAAAAGCGGTAATCATTATAGGTGTTGAAAGATCTTTTGTGTATTCTAATGCAATATTCATTATCATCACATTTTCTATTGATTTTAAATCATCAGTAAAAGCAATAGCTCCCGCTTTTTTCATGTCATGCATTTCAGTTATTTCATCTCCTTTCATATTTTTTGTAACACATCCGGTTGGAAATACATCAATGATATTTTTTTCAAATTTTTTATAAACAAAATTAATATCAGAAACATTTTGAATAGGAGGGTTGGTACTAGGCATATAAACAAGTCCTGTAAACCCTCCTCTTTTCGCTGAATCGGATCCAGATTTCACATCTTCTCTGAATTCAAACCCAGGCTCTCCAATACGTGTGTGCATGTCTAAAAAACCAGGGCTTACATGTAAATTCTTTATTTTAATTTCAATGTATTCTTTGTTATAAATTATTTTTTTTTCAATCAAGGTGATTTCCCCATTTTCTATTAAAATATCATGCTTCTTTTCATGGTATTTAGATCTAGGGTCAATAATTTTTACAGATCTTATTATGTAATTTAGTTTTTCCAAAATTTTAAAAGCAAAGTTTCAAATAAAAAAGAAATAATTCCAAGAATAATAAAGTAAAATATTAAATTTTTTCGTTTTTTCTCTTTATTTGATGTTTTATTATCCATTTCATCTAATGAGTTAGAAAATATATTTTTTTCTTTTTTAAAGTCGTTGTTATTTAACTTCCCCTCATTTCTATTAAAATTAAAGCTAATATATTTTTCTAAATTTTTTAAGGAATATAAATTATAGTTACCGTTTTCTTTGATATTAGTTCCAATATTTAGAAAGTTAATATTATTAATTATTTCGTTCTCTAATGCTATTTCAAATTCATTATCTTTTCTTAAATATAGAGTCGATTGTGGTTTGCAGGCAGGGCATTTTATTTTTAAATTTTGATCTATTGTTTCATATAATTTAGAGGAATAAATATTAAAAGCAACATTATACATTATAGGTAAAAATATAGCATGTTTTGTGAAATTTGTAATATTTAAATCTAAAGGAGAGGTGCAGATGTATAAATTGCCTTTATAGTTATTGTATTCTATAATGAAAGGGTCGTTATTTAGAAAATTTAAAATATAATTCCTTTGATTTAAGTTATTTGTTTTTAGTTTATAATAACCTGTGGTATTAGGCAGTTCAATATCTTTCACTTCTTTTGTAAATACATTTTCAAAAAGAAGATGATCGTAATTTATTTTTTTGACATCGTTTTGTTCTTTTTTCCAATTTAACATTTGATCTCCTTTTAATTCTTTCAATAAAAAATTATATGATTCTAAATCAATATTTTTATTTGGAAATAAAAAAACGTTTTTTCCTTTGATTAGACTTTCTTTCAAAAATCCTGTAAGTCCTTTTTGAACAGAACTTAAATTGTCTAAAATAATCAAATCATAGTTTTCTATTTTTTCAAAATTTATTTGATTTTTTCGAAAAACATCTAAGTTAAAAACCGCATCGTTAAAAACAGTTTTTATAGATGGGTTGATGTCGTTTTCAGATATTGATAAAATATTTATTTTTTCTTTTATTTGATACGAAAAGAATAAAGTATTGTCATATTCAAACTCATCATTTTGAATTTGCACTTTCCCATTAATATTACCTGCCTCTAGATTTGTAAATGGAATCGTTTTTTTTACTACAGATTGACTATCAATATCAATGTTCAAAAACCCTCGTTTTTTATTATTTATGAATAAATCTAATAAAACATTTTTTCTATTCTCATTACTATGATTTTGGATTTCAATTATTAATTCTTCTTCTTTGTTTAGCTTTCTAAAAGGGGTCTTAAAATAACAAGAATTTAAACTTAGATTATTTGTTTTTTGAGCGGTAATTTTAATCAAATTATGTTCTAATAAATTTTCAGAACAATTATTAGATTCTTGGATAAAATGTTCTTGAAAATCAGATATTATAAATTTACTAACTAAAGAGTCATATTTGATTATTCTATTTTGCCTTTTTATTACTTCGCAAATATTTAATCCAAATGGTGATAATTTTATATTTTCAATTAAATCTAAACTGTTTTCTTTATTAAGAAATCGTTCATTTTTAAATTCAAAGTCATTAGTTATAATATTTATTTTTGTGTTGTCATTTAAGTTGTTAATGATTTGAGTAGATTTTTTTTTGGCTTCTTCAAGTAATATGTTTTTATTTTTAATAGACATACTTAAAGAATTGTCTACATATATACTTATTTTCTCAATAGGTATTTTTAAATATCCTTTTCCAGGAATATATGGTTTTGAAAAAGCTATAATTAATGCTGCCATTAAGATTAATCTAGAAATTAGAATAAGTAAGTTTTTTATTTTTGAAATTCTTCTTTTTTCTGTTTTTATTTTTTGAAGTAAATCAATATTTGGAAAGTATATTTTTTTATATTTTTTTAAATTAAATAGATGAATTAAAATAGGTATTAATAATAGAAAAAGACAAAATAATATTGTAGGTTTTTCGAATGCCATTTTATACGATTTTCCCGTCTTTTAAAATAATAGTTTCGTCAGTTAATTTAGAAAGCTCCTTATCGTGAGTTACAATGATAAAAGTTTGATTAAATTCTTTTCTTAAACTATTAAATAAATTATAAATTTCCATCGATTGAATTGTGTCTAAGTTTCCTGAAGGCTCATCAGCCAGTATAACATCAGGGCTATTTATTAAAGCTCTTGCAATTGCAACTCTTTGTTTTTCGCCGCCAGACATATATTCTGGGAATGAGTTTTTTTGTTTCGCTATTTTTAAAAACTCCATCAATTGTAATGCTTTTTTTTCAGTTTCTAATTTATTTTTTTTCTTTAAAAAAGCAGGTATGCAAATATTCTCTAGTGCAGTGAATTCAGGCATTAAATGATGGAATTGAAAAATGAATCCAATATTATTGTTTCTAAAAATTTGTAATTCCGAGGTGTTTAAAGTAGTTATATTTTTATTTTGAAAAATTATTTCTCCTGAATCTGGCTTTTCTAGTTTTCCAATTATTTTAAGTAATGTAGTTTTTCCAGCACCTGAGCTGCCTTCAATAGCAATAATTTGATTTTTTTGCACTTTTAAATTAATATTTTTTAGTACATGAAGATCTTTATAAGATTTATTTATATTTTTTAGTTCTATCACTTTTTCTTTTTTAAATTATTATAATCTAAATAATATGTTGCTTTTAATGAGAATGAATTTAACATAGGTGATTCAAATGTATTTATAATATTATTATAAAAACTATCTTCTAGCTCATGGGTTTCTGAAAGAAGTTGATTTTTCCATACAAATGATAAAAAAGACCCAGGTAAAAATTCATATGAAAAAGTAAAATCTATATTCCAAGAATTGAAGTTAATATCAGAATCTGCAATAATTTTATTAGTTGATGCTAGTGTGCCATCTTGATTTAATGTGTAAAAATCTTTATTTTCAAACCTAGACCAGTAGTGTCTTAGGATTATGTTGGTAAATATTTTTTTATTTATTGCATAATCTATAATCAATTTATTGGTAAAGGTTAATTGGTCTCTTTTAGAAAAAATGTATTTTGATTTTCTTCACTAATATATCCAAACTGATTTTTTTCATTTTCTTGAACATATATATAAATAAAAGATAAATGGTCATTTAATCTAAATCGGGGCGATATTCTTAAATATAATTTATTGTTTTTATTTTCCTCTGTGTATTTAATGCCGATTCTTGTATCAAGAGCAAATCTTTTTCTGTAGTCACTAGAAGTATATAAAGACGAATTAATCTTAGGAGCCCTTATAAATACTTGATTTTCTATTCTTGCTTCATTGTAATCATGTTCTTCGAAATTATATCTTAAGTTTAATCCAGTAAATAAATGATTTTTCCATACTACTTGTGCTTCCCCTTTTATTGCGATTTCTTTATATTCAATCGGTTTATAAAGCATCTCATGGTTTATATCTATTTTATAGTCACTTTTTATTATTAAATCAGTTGGTTGAAATGTTAAATAACTCAATGAAAAAAAATTACTAATTTCATTATTATCATATAGAAAGCCCATGTCATTATGGTCATATGTATCGCTCTCTATATTATTTCCTAAATAAAACCTAAACCTACCATCAATTTTCCTAAAAGATAATGAGGAATTAAATCCTATTTCTTTTTCAGAATTTTCTTCTATTTGACTCAAATTTATTTTTGATCCAAATTCGTATTGATTTTTTTTATCTACAAGCTTAAGTAATAGAGAGCTTACATTGGATTTTTTATAATTTTTTTCAAATCGGTTTACATTTGTATTTGTGAAAGTTACACTTGAATTATTATTGAAAGTTTGGTCTAGTACAAATAAATTATAATTTGTTAATGGTTGTAACAATTCTTCTCTACTAGATGCTTCATTTTGAATGGTAATATATGTTTTGTTAGTTATAGCATTAAATAAGCCTACTGCTAATCCATTTTTATTTCTTCCTGATATTTTTGTTGCATTTAATATACCAATTGAGCTAGGGATATTAATAATCTCTTCATTGTCATTTAAAAAATCACTAGTTGAAGGTACTTGACCTATTCTTCTAGAATAAAATAAACCAGCTTTATTAAATAACTCAACTCCTTCAGTGAAAAACGGTCTATTTTCATTGTATCTTACTTCAAAAGGAGATGTGTTTAATACGTAATCATCACTTCTTGTTTGCCCAAAATCAGGTATAAGAGTCATATCTAATGTAAAATTTTCGCTAATTCCATATTTTAAATCTAATCCTCCATTTAAATAAATTTCTGTATTCTTTTCATAATGTTCTAAATAAAAACTAGTATATGGATTGAATGACAATCTTATAGGAGGGTCAATATTATTTATTCCAATTAATCTCCCATCTTGATTGGATCTTATTTCTTGTTCAATATCAACAAAATTCCATGAGTAAAATTCTCTATATCGTCTAATTCCTCTCACCATATTTAAACCCCATTCTTGTATATTTTTTTTGGGAAATCTAATTGCAGAATAGGGTATTTTCATTTCAATAAACCAACCAGTAGTATTTTTTTGTATCTCACTTTCCCAAACAGCATCCCAGTTCATGTCCAAGTTCTGACCATTAAAAATTCCATCGAATTGGACTCCCGCTGCAGTAACTCCAAAATTAAATTGATTTATTCCATCATTAAAAGGGTTTAACCAAATTTCGAATATGTCAGTGTTTTTATTTTTATTATCTCTTGACCCAAATTCTTCTAAAATTAAATGTGCATTTTGATCATATAATTTGACTCCAAAATAAATTGCATTATCATCATATGCGATTAGCACTTCTGTTTTTTCAGTTATTCGCTCCACCTTTCCATTATAAGGCTCAATCATTATAAATTCTTTTGCAGGTTCTATATCTTTCCAAAAAATTTCATTTAAAACGCCATCAATTTTTGGTGGGTTATTAATTCTTTCAGCCTTAATTAATTTTTTATTCTGTGAACACAAAATAAATGAGGTCATAAAAAATAGTAAAATTACTTTTTTCATTATATACTATAAATATAATTTAAAGAGTAGATATTTTAACTAAAAAAACTATTTTTGTTCATCTTATATTTTGTCATATGAACTTACATGAATATCAAGCCAAAGAAATATTGTTTAATCACAATGTTTGTATCCAACGTGGATATGTAGCTGATAATGTTGATTCAGCAATTTCTTGTGCTAAAAAATTATCTAAAGAAACAGGAACATCTTTTTTTGTTATTAAAGCACAGGTGCATGCAGGAGGAAGAGGAAAAGGAGGTGGTATTAAATTGGCAAGAAATTTAGATGATGTCCAAATTCATTCGAATAATATTTTGGGCATGAATTTAATTACGCCTCAGACAGATAGTTCAGGTAAAAAAGTTAATCAAATATTAATCGCAGAAGATGTTTATTATCCTGGCAATAGTGAAATAAAGGAAATGTATGTTTCGATTCTTTTAAATAGATCTACTAGCAAAAACATGATAGTTTATTCTAGCGAAGGCGGAATCGATATTGAAGAAGTGGCAGCTAAAACTCCTGATAAAATTTTTAAAGAAGAAATAGATTCAGATTTAGGATTAACAGATTCTCAATGTGAAAAAATAGCAAATAATTTAAGTTTAAATGGGGAGGCTAACACGAAGATGAGGTTATTTATTTCTAATTTATATAAAGCCTATCAAGATTCTGATGCATCATTATTTGAAATAAATCCGGTTATTAAAAGTTCAGATGATAAAATTATTGCAGTTGATGCAAAGATGACACTAGATGAAAATGCGTTATTTAGGCATCCAAATTTTTTGGATTTCCGAGACATTAGAGAAGAAAATCCATTTGAGGTTGAGGCTTCTTCTTTTAATTTAAATTATGTCAAATTGGATGGTAATGTTGGTTGTATTGTAAATGGAGCAGGTTTAGCAATGGCAACAATGGATATCATTAAACTTGCTGGTGGTAGTCCTGCTAATTTTTTAGATGTTGGGGGGACTGCTGATGCTACTAGGGTAGAAAATGCATTTCGAATTATTTTGAAAGATAAAAATGTAAAAGCAATACTTGTAAATATTTTTGGCGGAATTGTTAGATGTGATAGAGTTGCTCAAGGTATTGTTGATGCATATAAAAACATTGGTAATATAAATATTCCAATTATTGTCAGATTACAAGGAACTAATTCTAAAAAAGCAAAAGAAATTATAGATCAAAGCGGGTTAAAAGTGCATTCTGTTATTATGCTTGATGAAGCTGCTCAAAAAGTAAAAGAAGTAGTAAGTTAAATCCTTTTTAATATTTTCCATGTTTCATTAAAATTCGAAACATTATATACATTATATTCTCGTTTTCTTTTTTCTAAATCTAGTCTTTTAACAATAGGGTAGTCATTTCCTCCTTCTTCACACCTGTCTCCAAAGAAAACAACAGGACCAATAATTTCATCTAGTACTTGTGCTTTATTTTTCCCTTTTGGATAAATATCGATTGAAATTTCTCCTCCAACACTTGCTTCTAATAAAGGAAATTCTTTTTCAATTTGTTTACACATAATTTCTCGTTCTTTAGTTTTTTTGTCCCATTCATAATATCTTTTTCTTTCTTTTTTTGGGCATTCTCTTCCGATAGTTGAGAAATTAATAAGTCCAATTCTTTGGTCTATATGTAATTTATATTTTTCCTTCCAATAGGAGTTCTTTAGTAAATCATTTAAAAAAGTTTCTAGTTTTGGATTAATTAGAAAATCTAATTTTCTAATTAATTCTCCATTTTCGTATACGGCATTTCCACAAGATTGGTAACTTCTTTTTACTTTTTTCCAAATTTCAAGACCAACTTGTTCAATTGTTTTTTCTTTATCCGATCCAGTTACTAAATAAACACATTTTTTCTGCATCCATTTTAAAAAAAACTCTTTAAAATTGCTGTCTATTTTAGAACGACTTGGAGTTAATGTGCCGTCTATATCAAAAAGAAAATTTGTATTGTTTACCACCATTTTGATTTACGATACCAATACAACCAGCCTCCTGGTTTATTTTGTCTAATTTCCGAGAATCTATTTCGTTTTCTTACATGTTTATTCTGATTTTCACCATTAAAATATATCCCTAAACTAATTGCATGTGTCCCATTATGAAATGCAGATAATGCAGAGTTTGATATGTCATAGCTATATCCTAAAAATATATTTTCTGAATTAATTCCAAACATTGGTGCTATAACATTGTCACTTGTTCTATATGAACTTCCTATCCAAAAATAATCCCAATAAATAAATTTTATATTTAAATCTAACTGTGGTTTTGTTACCCAAGTAGATTTAATTAAAAAAGAGGGAACAATTGATAATGAATGAGCCCAATCAAATTGAAAATTATATGAAGAATGTAAAAATAAATGTTGTATCCTTCTATTTATTGTATCTACTCCATTAGTATAGTACTGTGGGTCTGTTCCTAAAACATTATTTCCAATACTGGCATATTCTGTTTCAGCAAGATTTGCTATTGAAAAGCCTAAATCAAATCTATCATTATAAAAATATGCTCCAAAATTAAAATCTATATTAGCTCCTTTTTCAATTGTAGCATCATCCCAAAGTATATCTTCTTCTGGGGCCCACAAATCTGCATTATTTAAAGTGATAGAATTAAAAACAGGACTTAAAGCTAGTGATAAGTTTAAATTTTCACTAAACTTAAATCTATAGGCATAGGTAAGTTGAAAAGTTAAGCTTTTTATTGCAAGAGTCTGATCTTGTCCTACAAAAAATCCAATTGAACTGTGGTTGCTTAATCCTCTATCAAATGATAATGAGTATGTTTTTGGTGCGGGGTCAACTCCATCTTGCAACATATTTACAGATCCATTTCCAAAACCAGACCATTGATCTCGATAGTTAAGTAATAAGATAGAGTAATCATTAGTTCCGCATATTGCAGAATTTATTAAATAAGGATTAAACATATATTGACTGTACAAAGGGAGTTGTTGTGCAGAAACATTACTAGAAAATAAATAAGTAATTAAAATAAGTATATATATTTTTTTCATTTAGTTATCTTTTTATCAATACCGCTCCATGCATTGTTTTATTTGCCTCATCATTACAATTAATAATAAAATAATAAGCCCCCATAGGTAAGTTTTTTTCTTCATATGTTCCATCCCACATATTATCTAAATAGTTTCCATTATTATGTTCATAAATAAGTTGTCCCCAACGATTATGAATTTTAATTTGAGCATTTGGATAGAAATTATCTATATTTTCAATTTCCCAATAATCATTGTTTCCATCTCCATTAGGTGTGATTAAGGTTGGTATTTCAAGGCATTCTTCGTTGTAAGATTCTAAAATTAAGGAACAAGATTCTTCACATCCTAAAAGGTCTGTGACAACTATATCATATTCTCCAATTTCTAAGTTTTCAATTATATGTTGGTTTCCATCTGTTTCAAAAGCTGTAAAATCACCTCCATTAATTGAGTAAAAGTATTCTAATCCAATTGAATTTCCACCTGTTACAGTTAATACTATAGCACCATTATTTGCATCAACACAAGTTGGGTTAGTTAAAGCACAATCTAATTGTAAGTCAGGAGGAGATTCTACTTCAATATATTCTGTTACTATACAATCAGGATTTTGATTACAATCGTTCACATTTAGTGTATAATCATCTGAAAATAAATCATAAATATTTTGTGAATTACTAAAAAACCCATTATCTCCTTCCCAACTAAAGGAATAATATGTATTATCATCTTCTGTGTTTTCTATTCCATCAACTCCAAATAAGAAAGGAGTTCCACCATTTACACTTATTGTTATCCAGCCATCTTGAATATTTCCTTCGGATTCTTCATAGCAACTTACATCACCAACCCAGTAAGTAACTTCCATTTCTGGTGGGGCTTCAAATGTTAAATTAATTGGTCCATTTGGATTGGTGCACCCATTTGAATCATATATTCCAAATATCCAATCACCTTCACAAATCTGGTCTATAATAAATACTTCAGAATTGGTTGTCCCACTAATTTCTAAATCATCTTGGATTAAAATATAATTATAAGGAGGTATGCCTCCAAGTACATTGATTTGCATAGATCCATCACAAGAATTTAGACAAGAAACATCCGAGTCTCCGCACTCTAAAGGTAATAGTTGATAATTTATATCAAGAGCAGACGGTTCATTTACATATACAGATTCTTGAACTATACAGCCAAGATCATCAGTTACAGTTACTGTATACCAACCTGGGCTTAGATTCTCAATAGATTGTGATTTTTCTCCATTGCTCCATAAAAAAGTATAGTTTCCAGTGGCACCTGTCACTATTGCATCAATTGAACCATTATCTTCTCCGTAACATTGGACATTTTCAACATCTAAATTAACCTCAAAGTTTCCCGCTTCAATATTAAAACAAATAGAATATGTTTCATTAAGTATAGCATCAAAAACTTGACAAGTGTATTCACCTGGGCATAAATTCTCAATCAAGAAAGGATTGGTTTCATTTACATTTTCCATTATTGATTCACCCTCACAGTTAAACCAATATGGAATATATGTAGCATCTTCTATTAAATCAAAATCAATTTCAAGTTCTGCATTTCCATCACAATTTTCAGGAATACATGTGTTAGTACTATTAATACTAGCCCATTCAATTGGTTCAGGACTATCTAAAACATTGAAGTTCCAAGATGCTGGACAGCCGTTATAATCGGTTATTTGAATTTGATATGAGCCAGGGGATAATACATTAATAAATCCATTTTCCCCAATACCAAATCCATTTAAACTATTTTCGTCAAGTTCTTCAATTTCTTCCCCTGTTTCTATATTTATCCATACGTCTGAATAAGGAGGTGTCCCTCCGGTTATTTCTGCTAAAGCAATCCCTGGACATCCTGCACAAGTTGCAATATCAGGCACCACAACTTCTAATGGATTAGGTTGATTCACTGTAAATTGTATAGGTAGACTAGTACAAGGAGGTTTTATTGTTGTGTTTGTTACGCTTATAGAATAAGTTCCCGCAACTAAATTTTCAGGGTCAATTTCACCCCAATTTATTACATAAACTCCATCATCTTCATATATTGGATTTCCATTAGAATAAAGTATAAATTCTTCTACATATCCTGTTTCTCCAAAACAAGGAGTATTATTCCCATAAGAGTAGTCTGATAGGATTATATCAACATCCAATTCGCCATTTGCTAAATAATCGAATCCAATAACATTATCTATAATGAATGAAGTTTCAGCGACACAATCATTAAATTGAGAGTTATCATCAGTTACTGTTATTGTATATTCTCCAGGTGGGATATTGCTCACTGATTCCGCAACCCCAATAACTTGACCTGTAATATTGTTCTCCCAACTATAAGTATAATTTCCTGTTCCTCCAATTACTTCAAGTTCTGCATTCGATGGGATAACAGGGTCAGAGTCACAATCCATGTTATATACAAATAAATCTGTAATTTCTATACAAGTAGGCTCCTGTAATAAGTTAAATGTTTCTACAATAGGGCATTGTGTTATTGTGCAGTCAGTTACGATTACAGAATATATACCTGGGCTTAAATCTTCAATGTTATATTGGTAAATAGTATTTCCTCCTTGATTAATAGGGTTTCCTCCTGTTTGAGTTAAAATGATATTCTCATTTGAATCTAACACTCCATCAGCATCAAAATCTTCAAACCATTCTATTGTATACATATTACAGCCATTTGTACTTATTGTTTGAGATCCTCCTGTGACATCTAAATTTATAAATCCGTCTGATGCACCACAACAACTAACTGCAAACCCATTATATGAATCTATTGATGTTTCTGAGTTTACAATTAGCTCGTCAAAACTTTCAATTGTAAATGCTTCTTCAGTAGAACATCCACAAATATCTTGAACTACAGCTGTATAATTTCCTGCTTCTAAAATTATTGGATTTTGATCTCCATATCCAATTGGATTTCCATCACCAAATCCATCACCATCAACATCTTCATACCAAGTTAAATAACCAAAAGGAGCTGGTTCAACTTCGGCAAATGAACCTTCATCACATCCACCTCCATTTAATACCACAGAAGCTTGTCCAGAACAATTAGGTCCTTCTAAATCATTAAATGAAGTTACAGTTACTATAGGGTCATCGCTTTGTTCAACTGAACAATTGAAGGTATTTAAACAACCATTTGCATCTATTATTTCAGCTGAATATATTCCAGACGGAACACTATTGTTATCTATTTCTTCATCTATATTAGAGTCATAAAATCCATCTCCATCAACATCTTCATACCAAGTTATGTTAAATGGCGGAACTCCACCTGAAACATCTACTGAAACTGTTCCATTTGATAAACATGAAGTAGCGTTAGTACTAATACATGAAACACTAACAGATTCTGGTTCTAGTATTTCAAAAGTAAAAATACCGACACAATCTACCGAATCGATTACAGAAATAGTGTAAATACCTGCAGATAGATTTGAAATATCTTCTTCATTACTAATAAATCCATTATCTCCTGTCCATGAGTATGTGTAATTACCAGTTCCACCAATTACTGTTATATCAATCGACCCATCTGTTGCTCCATTACATGAAGTGTTATATTCATTATAATTAGATAATATAGATGACTCTAAAACTATTTCAGGTAATTGTGTTATAAAAATTGTAGTATCTATTGTACATGAGTTCTGGTCACTTACCGTAAAAGTATAGTTTCCTGCTGATAAATTAGATAGATTCAAGTCAGAGCTATTAAATTGACCTCCTCCAAAAACATTTCCAGACCAACTATATGTGTAATCTCCACATCCACCTAAAACTTCCATGTTAATCCATCCATCTGATTCTCCAAAACAATTATCAATCTGTTCTGATGAAGATACATTAGAAAACACCAATATTTCAGGTTCATTTAATGTGATATTGTCAGAAACAGATTCATTATTAGCATCAGTAATCTCTATTGTATAGGTTGTTGCGCTTAAGTTTGTAAATATATTTTCGAATGTTCCGTATGCTATTGTTCCACTCTCAATTAATCCATTTTCGTTTGAAAATTCAAAATTATATTGACCTGTGTCAGGATTTGGCACACCTCCTCCTAAAATTAAGTTTATAACACCATTAGATTCTCCGTTACAGTTGATTTGGA
>Ga0163179_10002219_pt1 | contig 13623 bp, 6 predicted proteins | sample AtlANTMetagenome_FD_109643 | JGI IMG/M metagenome (GOLD analysis project Ga0163179, IMG submission 109643) | Marine eukaryotic phytoplankton communities from the Atlantic Ocean - Atlantic ANT 2 Metagenome | ecosystem: Environmental > Aquatic > Marine > Oceanic | place: North Atlantic Ocean...
AAGAGTTCCAACAGAAGTTAGAACAGAACTGGTAACACCACTTCCAAGACCAGAAACAACACCAGTTCCAGCAGTAGGTCCTATTTGAGTCAAGCTCAGTAATTGTCGTGCATTTCCAGAACCATCAATAATATTATATGTCTTACCGTTAGCAAGATCCATATTCTCAGAAGACTGCCAAGAGTCATTGGCATTAGACCATGTAAATGTGTGGTCTGTAGTTCCGTCAAGAATAATACCACCACCATCAGCTGCAGTATCAGAAGGACCTATAGCACTGAAGGTTGGTGTACCTGTACCCGTTACATTGTTGGAAAGTACAGCAGTATTTGAACTAATAGATACGATTGTTGTATTGTTAGGAACACTAACACCACCAGTGTTAGATGTAACAACCATGCCAGGAATCAAACCTAGTGTTGGTGAAATAGATGAGATGTTTGCTGATCCATCAGCAGTAGTACATGTAAACTGTGTACTAACAACCTTTGCAAGTTCAATATTTTTGTCAGATACTTCAAGAGTATTTGATTTTATAGTGGTAGTGACTCCATTGACAACTAAGTCACCTTTAACAGTAAGAGTGCTGTTAACAGTGGCATTTCTATTAAGAGTAACATCAAAGTTAGAATCTCCTCTAACCCAGAACTCAGTACCAGATCCAATAACAAGTTGTCTATCTCCTGAAGGATTTAATGGAGAATAAGTAGCATCATTGACTGGGTTTCCACTATCAGCAGGACCTATCAGAACGTTTCCACTACCAGCAACATTATATCCAGCAAAAAATCCAACGCAAACATTGGCATTTCCCGTAGTCATTGTCTCAAGTGCATTAGCACCCAATGCAACGTTGCTATCTCCCGAAAGGTTGTTCAGCATTGCACCACGACCCACTGCGGTGTTCGCATCTCCAACACCTGTGGATCTTAATACTTGATGTCCAAGACCAGTATTTCCAGCACCTGAATTTATTGTCAATAAACTTTCGTAGCCCACTGCACTATTCTGAGACCCAGAAACTACAGATAATAATGATTGCTTACCAATAGCTGTGTTAGTTGCAACAGCACTGGTTCCTCTACCAACAGTCATTGGATCAGATGTGCCACCTCTAATTAAAATATCAGAGTTAGCAACATCAATTCTAGCATTACATTGAAATAGATCAGTGTTAGCAGTACCAACTGTCAGATCCTTTCCTACTACTACATCACCATTAGCAGTTACAGTACCTGACTGTGAACCCATATCAATCGCAGTTGCAGCTCCACCAAACTGAATTGATTGAGCACCAGAATTAAGTAAAGCAAAACCAGTAGATGTAGTTACCAAACTAGTTAAAATAACAGGACTGGTTTGGAAGACAAGATCATCAACACCAGTAGTTCCACTAATTAATGTTCTTAACTGAGTTGCTGTTGTAGAAGCAAATGATGCGAGTGTATCTGATTTGAAAGCAACATCTCCACCAATTCTAAAGTTTACGTTAGTGTTTCCTGTATTGTTATCTGATTTAAGTGTTAGATCATTATTAATATCAACTGTCTTTCCAGATTGAATGTCAAGAACAGCAGAAGCAGTAGAAGCAATTTCTAATCCATTAATTGAAGTTGCTGTTGCAGCACCAAGAATTGGTGTTGATAATGTTGGATTAGTTAAAGTTTTGTTTGTAAGAACTTGAGTCTCCGTTTCTGTTACTAATCTCTGTTCAACAGATCCATCCCAAGATCTCCAATAACCACCAGACTCATGCCATTGCAATCCTTTGTATGAAGTTACAACACCATTACCATCTGTGGTTCTATTGATTTGAATACCACCATCAGCACCAACAATGCTAGTTCCTTTTCTAAGTTCAATAATATTATCTTCTACTTGAAGAATACTAGTATTAAGAATAGTTTGGGCTCCTTGAACAATTAAATCACCATCAATAGTTACTGTACTTCCGTCATCTGTAATAATACTATTTGCTAATTGAGCATTACCATCATCCCATTTTAATACTTTGTTACCACCAAGATTACTAGCATTTTTTAATCTAAAATCAGAAGTTGCTAGAAGAAGACCATTACTAGCAGTTAAATTAGCACCAGTATCACTGTTGACAGAGCTAATTGTAATTTCAACTTGACCACTTCCGTTTGTAGTCTGAGTAATTGTTGTTGCACCAGATTGTTTAAGAATAAAATCTCCAGCATTTGGTGCGATAGGACTTCCATTGTTATCACTACCAACTTTAGTAACAGTGTTAGTGTCAGTGCTATCAATAAGAATAGTATTTCCAGTCTGACTTACAACTGTATTTCCACCAAGAGAACTTCCAGCTTCAATAGAAACTTGTGTTGATGCAGTTCCAGTTGCAGTTGGAGTGTATGTACCAGTAGATCCTCCGCGAATTTGAGTTACAGTATCAGTAGATGTATAAGTGATAGTAGGATCTCCACTACCATCAACACCTTGAGCAACAACAGTTCCTGTTCCATCTAAGAATGTGAATAGTCCTTGCTGTGTATCAGCAGGACCATATGTACCACCAGATCCTGCACGAATTTTAGTTCTAGTATCAGTATCAAGAGCATCAACATTGATAGTGCTACCAGTCATAGAAACTGTAGCAGCACCAGAAGAGGTAAAGTTAATAGCTCCAGAAGTGTTAGTTCCGCCAGGAGCATTAAGTGTTGTGATTGTGTTGTTGTCTACAACATGTCCAGATACAGTTAACTTATCTCCTACTCTATCAAGGAATAAAGATACTGTATTGGATCCAGATGGAACTGATGCTGGTACTCCTACTGCTAAAGTAACATCGTCATTAACACCAGCACCAAAGTTACCAGCAGAAGTCAAACGTATAATTTTTTCAGATGCTGATAAACCATCTTGAGCAGAAACAACATAGGTAGTGTTATTATCTGGTGTTACTACAGTTCCACCAAGAGGAATTGTAATATTATTAACTGTAATACCAGAGTTAACTAAAGAACTATTTGGTATGTCACTAAAAGTATTAAGAGCAGCTGAGATAACACAAGATTCTAATGTTTTATTAGTAAGTGTTTGAGTTTGTGTTAGATATACATCGCCAGGACTTCCCCAAAAAACCGTAGTTCCATTACTTGTTAAATATTTTCCCGCACCAGTGTCTGTACTAACAATGATACCATTGCCAGTAAGATCTAAATTGTCACCCGATACCAGTTCTTCTATCTTCTTGGATACAGAGTTAACTATTAACGGAAAACGATCAGCCATTTAACTTATCAATGAATACTAGTGCTCTTGTTTATTTATGCCTTAAGATACAATGATAGAGTTACTCATTGAACCATGGAACTGACAGATATAATAATATGTTCCTGGTGTTACTCCATCTGTATCCCATGTTAGATTAGATGACTGCTGACCATTGTTTGTAATGGTTCCTGTAGTAACTCCATTAGATGTTCCTGTGGTCTGTGTAGTTTTAATCCAGAACGGATGAGATCCAGAAATATTAAATACGAATACTAAAGTATCACCTTGGTTTATATTGATTGGTGGATCTTGTGCATCAACATGATCAGCTGCTCTATCAGAACCATTGAACACATAATGTGATCCACCAATATTAGTAACACTAATTGTAAATGTCTTAGGCATCGCTGCAGGAGCTGCTCTATTAAATGTAGCAACTCTTGGATATCTTAAGGCATTTTTATCAGATCTAGCACCAACTTGACTGAATATCATTCCAGTCACACCCTCTCTAGGATTTTTAGCAATCAAATACTTGTCAGGACTACCCTGTTGACAAGAGGAGTCATCAAACTGTCCACCAGATGCATTCCAACTCATGTCGTTGTAAACACTAGTATTATTCAAATATCCTTTAGCATCATTTTGATTAAATCTTTCTTTACCAGTAGCTAAACATGCAAGCACACCTGCTACTTGTGGTGATGCCATACTAGTTCCTTGAATAGGATAGAAATAGTTTGGTGCTCCACCATACTTACTATCAGCAAGTCCACTATTATTATATGCAGAAAGAATATTATTACCAGGTGCAAATATATCAATCAAAGGTCCGAAGTTAGAGTAAGTAGATCTTCTAAAATCATGTCTATTGCCTAGAGCTCCAACGCATATGGTATTGAGTGAATTACCTGGTGATGCTCCTCTATTATAGAGGTATGTTCCAGATAAAAGAGTTACTGTATTTGAATAATCAGGATCTCCATCTGGCACACAATGGTAATTATTATTACCAGCTGCTGCGACAATAACTACACCCTCACTGATAGCATCCTCTACATCAGCATTGATTGCTGCATAGTCAGAATTCATTTTCATTTTATTAGAAGCAAAACCAAAGTCAGTTTCTAGTCCTGCCAATGTCCAACCAGATGGATTAGGATTGCCACTATTATAAGTTGTTCCTCTATAATTTACTGAGACAAAATCTGAAATATCAAAACTTGCTTTCTCTAATATATCAGCAAAATCATAACGATAACTCCAACTATGATTTGTAATAGTTGGGTTCTTAATACCAGTATCAGGATTAACTGCCTTGCTTCTATGGAAAGCTCTTAAGTAATCAAAGATTAATAAAGATGGTACAGGTGTTCCTGTGTTTGAAGTATTACTAAGAACTTGCAAACTATAAATGTTTGCTTCTCTTGCCCATCCATAGAATTGTCCTGCTACTGTTCCAGCAACGTGTGTACCATGACTCTCTGTGTTACTGGCGTTAGGAAAATAATTTGTATATGATCCTGTTGGTAAAGTCTGACCATCATCATCAATAGTTCCCACGAGAGTATTCAATTGACTATACCAATCATACTGTACGAATCCTGTTTGACCTGTACTAGGACGAGTCCATTCACTACAATCATAAGATACTGGATCATCACAGATAACTACATCAACATGCTTACCATCATTGAACATAGTTACACTTTCAGTTACTTGTTCATAAGTTCCACCACTATTAATTAGACCAAATTGATTCTTTCCTCTCTGTGCAGAAGTACCAGCACAATGAAGTATACCCCAGTTTGTATCATCAGAAGATACAGTTGCAGCTCCTTGAGTATCTCCTTTCCAAAAATTTGTTGTATTGATGAGGTACTCATTGTAATTAACTACATCCCTACCCATTACCATACCAAGTTCTTCTGGCGGTAATTGCACATCCCAAACTCTAGGATCTTGACGTAATTTTTTTGCCTGTTCTTCACTCATTTTATAATGAGTGTTCCTACTCATAGGACGTTTCATTACTAGATGAAAACCACTCATCTCATTGTAAAATTGCTCTAGATCCTCGTGTTTATAGAGCGTTACGATGTAGGTTTTCTCTTCCATATTAATTCTCTATTCGTAGATAAGTTAGAGTTACAGTAACGTTTGCTGTGGATCCACTTTTATTTACAACCTTTGCATATGTTGTTGCTGTAGGAGAAGAATTAAAACAAATAGCTCCTGGTGTAATTAATTGTGTTACTGCTCCTGTGGTAATAACTTCTGATAGAACTCCAGAACCAGGAGTAGGATCAGTAGTTTCAAGTCTACCAGAGTCAGCAGTTCTACTATTTGTATCACTATACAATGTCACCCATGCAGCGTGTGATGTTTCAATACTATACAAAATAAACCCTTTAGCAGTTGAAATAGAAACATTTGCTGCAGCATTATTAGCAATAGATTGTGTTACCTGTGCTGTTGTTCTTGACTTCAATCCAACAGTTGCAACGTCACCCCATCCAATATTACCTGCACCATCTCCAATCAATGCTTGTCCAATAATTCCATTTGTAGTTGGATAAGTTAATCCTCCAGCTGTAAGTGCTCCTGTAATTGTTGCACCACTAGTTGTGGTTTGAAATTTTGTTGCTCCACTCCAACTCAGTGTACAAGAACCACCTGTAGAGAAAGTTGCTTTTGTTTCACTTCCTGTAGAGTCAAGAATATTAATGTCTGTACCCCAAATATTAAGAGGACCGAATCCATTTTCTTTAATATTAGATCCAGTAGCAGACTCGTGATAAATTTGTAGGTCAAATGATGCACCTAATTTAATTGATTGGTTATCAGCAATCTCAATATCATTTGCACCTGATCCATTTCCTCTACCTAAAACAGTGGAAAGAGTATCTGCTTCTTGAGATAAAAGAGGTGCGAGATTAGGAGGAGTATAACTGAAAACACCAGTGTTATTATTATAAGTAAGAGCCGCAGTTCCAGCAGCAGTTGTGCTAACACTAAAGAGAGTTGTGTCAGTAGCACTCGCACCAGCACCAGCTGCTTCCCATGATGATCCATCCCATGCATAAGTAATACCCGCTACCGTATAGGTATAAGATCCATTTGTTGGTTGTCCTACTGTACTAGGAAAATTAATTGCCATTTCTCAGTGTGCTCCTTGTATTTTATTTATTACCAAGTTGTTAATGATGCTCTTTTCCAAGTATTAGTAGCAATGCAAATATAAACATATGAAGAATCATACCTAATATCACCAGCAGTGCCAGCAGAACTTGCAGTAGCAGGAGCATCTGATGATAGTGCTGGTGCTAATGGTGGTGATGCATCCACCCATTGAGAACTATCGGTATCAGTATAGTATACTTTTAGACGACCAGAATCACTTTCCCACCATAGATCACCAATACTAGGAGATCCTGCAGGAATAGTATCAGAAATAGTTACGTTAGCACCGCCACCTCCACCACCTTGTGCAGCAGCTGGTGCCCATGCTGTTCCACTCCAAGTCAGCACATCATTTGCATTTGGTGTAGCAGTAGATACATCTGCAATTTCGCTAAGAGAAGATCCAGTGTCTAGTAGTTGTGTCCATGCACCTGCATGTGCAAAATATCCATGACCTTCTGCATGAACATGAGCGAACATACCATGATAGGTAGTTGGATTGACAGCATTAAGTGCGGTCAGATCAGCAAAATTATTAGAGTAATAAATTTTGCCAGTAGTTGTAATATCAGTAGTAGTTGTTGCACCTCTACCTGTTACAGTAGCAAGAGTATCTGCCTCTGCTGTTAAGTATCCAGCAACACCATGATCACCCCAGTTGTAAGCGGTGTTCCAGTTAGCAATGTTTGTTCCTGTAATACCACCAGCTGCAGACGCTGCAAATACAGGATCAGTTTCTGTATATGAAGTAAGATAATTAGGAGTCCAGTTTTCCCATCTAGCATTACCAACGCTATACTTTAATAACTGTCCATCTTGTAGCGTTGCTATTGTTACATCGCTATGACTACCAATAGATCCTACCGATGTTAAATAACCAGCACTTGCATGGTTTCCCCAACCATACGATGCATTCCAGTTATCAATATTTGTTTGTAAAATATTTGCCGAAGGAGAAGCACTAAAAATAGGATCAGTTTCAGAAGATGTAAACTGAAATCTACCTAAAACTTTCCAAGTTGTTCCATCCCAAGTCCATGTTACACCACCAAACGTATATGTATCATTAATATTCGGCGATGTGGGGAAATCTAATGCCATTTTTAGACGCTACTATTCTTCTGATGTATTTAGTTACTTGTTATAATATCCCCTAGGGAACAACAATCCACGATGTGGTCTTCTACCATATAATAAACCTCTTTCTGCTTCTCTAGATCCTGCAGGAGGATCTGTAAGATCACCAATATTAAAATTAGTTGGAGCATTTGCAGCACTAGTTACTCTAGATATGGAAGAAAAAGTAGGAGTAACAACTGCGGTTGCAGTTGACTCTACCATCTTTGTTTGATCAATACCAGTAACTGCGGTAGTTACAGTACCATAATCAGCTATTGTAATGTCTGCCATTAGGTTGTCCTCGCCATGAATAACATTCCAATTGTGGAGTTGTTAGCAACATTATCCAATCCAACTTGTTGTGATTCATATGAAGCATTGATAATTTCATAGATTTCAGATCCACTAATAGTTACAGTATCACCAGTTCTAAATGAAACTAAACCAGGAGTTGTTGCTACCTGTAACATTACAAAATCATCTGGTAGATAGTAAGGAATTGGTAAGCAAGCATTAGTAATTGGAATACCTTTGATAGGTTTGTAATAATCAGCAGAAGAACTTATTGTATTACTATATGCCGTGCCACCACTAGTGTAATTGTAACTGTCATAGGTGCTATTTCTATAGTAAGTTTTCATACTAGATCCAGTTTGAGTGGTACCATTATCAGTATCAATATTACAAGCAAAGTATGTATTTTGAGTCCCGTAGTCGTTAGAACTGTCTTTGTCTCTCAAATATCCATAACTTGCTGCTCTTGTTTTAGTATTAGTATCAGCTGGTTCAGTTAAACCTGTGTAATAATTATTTTGAGTATTACCATACTTAAACAGTATACTCCTTGTACCTGTTGAAACCTCCAACACGGCATCTTGGAATACATAATCTAAATCATATACACCAGCACCATGCTGTGATCCTTTTGCTATAGAAAATGTTCCGTATGGTTGAACGATTCCATTAATTGTTTGACAAAATTGAATGATTGCAAAGTCGGTATCTTGAGGAGCTTGTGCTCTGTAAACTCTAATCTGAAGAGGATATGCTGTTGGAGTTGAAGTAGTTGCGTAATTTATGTCTCTCCAATAACCATCCTGACCTTCTTCTCTTCTGAGATAAGAGTAATTACCTTGATAATCTAATCCTGATTTGCCTCCATAAGTTCCAAAGGCAACATTGTCATCAGTGCCAATATTATAATGAGTTCCTAGTCTGTTTAAGTAATCCCATTCACAACCACTAGTTATAGTCAAATGATAATCATTAGCAGGATCCAGTCCAAAACCATAATATGTTGTGCCAAATGCTTTAGCAGCATCATGTTCTACTTTAGCAATACCGTAGTGCGCAGTAGGATGTTTTTGATAGAAGTTAGATCCAGATTTAAGATCCGTCACACCAATAGAAGGCGTACCATCATAGGCGTTGTTTGAAGTTTCATCAGCATTGACACCAAAGGTCACGTCGTTTGTTGTTGCAACACCACCTATCTCTTCGCCAGGTATAGTGAATACAGCATCATCAGTCCAACCAGATCCAATACTATTAATAGTGATGGCAACAATATATGCCTGATCATACCACCTATTACCTCTGTAAACTCTTAATTTTAATTCAGATCTACCGCCACTAGCAGGAACAGTATACTTCCAATAAGGATTAAAATTACTACCATTATTAAAGACCCATGGTTCTACAACAATCTCTCCCTTCATAGAAGCGTTTGTGCTATTGGCATAAATGTATTTGATAATTCCTTGGTCACCAGTAGCAGTTCCAGCTCCATCACCAGGTGCTCTGAGAGGATCCAAGACTTCATTTTCAGTCTGTCTATATGCTTGAGTATTCCAAACTGTATCAACAGAACCATCAGAAGCATTTCCTGTTGGAGCAACTTGCCAGTTAGTATCAAACTTAGTTAGAAGTTTAGCAGCATCATATGAATCATTATTGTATACAAGATTAAATGTGCCTCCAGCACCCGAAGCACCAGAGGAAATAAAGGTGAGTGTATCACCTAGTTTACAAGTGATTGTAATGTTATCTAATGCAGAAGTATCCTGTCTTCTAAAGTAATATCCAGTTGTAGTAGCTGCAGTAATATCAATGGCAGTTCCATTGCCAGCATCTGTAGCATTAGCTGCTACCTTAAAATTATTTCCATCTACATCAATCGCATAGTAAATTGTATCTGCAGAAAGTCCACCAATTACTTTAGCAGCATCAGGAGATGAAACTCCAACAGCATAATGTATAGCATCACCTGTTGAAAGTCCATGTCTATTCCATGCAATTGCATCAGTAGCATTAAGTTCTACACCACTCTGTCCATTAATTCTAAACTCTTCTACCATTCTGTAAGCACTAGTACCATTATTTGATACGTAAAAATGTCTAGTTCTTGAACCACCATCAGGAGCATTAGGTCCTCCACAATTTTGGAAAGCATCTATGGCAAGAGATGATTCATTAACCCACTGTGATGTAGTATTTCTATAATAAGATGTAGCAGTACTACTGTTTCCATTGAATCCTGGTGCTTTTATAACACAAGGTACACCAGAAGCTGCTGTTCCATTGTTCCATCCAAGGTTGGAAAACACAGTCTCTAAAGCATCAAGTACGTCAGACTTATCCCAACCAGTGTTGCCGTTATTGACATCAACGACTGACTTTAAAATTGCCATCTTTGTTATTCTCCTATTTGTAGTGCTGTTAGAGTGACTGTGATTGTAGTTGCTGCGCCACTTCTATTAGTGACTGCTAGGTAAATGTTATCCGTTCTTGGATTGTCGTTATTGAATCCCATAATGCCAGGTGAAATCAGAATTGACTCTGCTCCAGACGTTCTCACTTCAGCAATAACACCGCTACCTGGCGAAGGATCTTGTCCTTCACTTCTTGTAGTATCAGCATCTCTAGATGCATCATCTACATAGACTCTTACCCATGCTCCTGCATCAGTAGTAATCTTGAATAACGAATAGGCTTTGTAACCTGTAATATTTAGTTCAGCGGATGCGTCATCAGCAAGTGATGATGTGGTTCCTGATAAATCTTGAATTTGTGGAACAGTAGAACCACCAGTAGCAGTTAGAACACCGTTGCCATCAATAGAAAGACCAGAACCAACTTTGATACCACCAAGTGTTCCTGCAGCTGCTGTTGGTAATGTATATGAGCCAGGATTAGCATCAAGAACACCAGTAGATGGATCAATTGATAGGTTAGCACCAACTCTAATACCACCTATAGCACCAGCAGTAGCAATAGGTAGTGTATATGCTGAAGGAATGCTTGGTTTATTTAGAATTTGTCCTAGTCCAGATGTAGCATCCCAATCTGGTTGAACTGGTGCTGTGCTACTAAGAGTAATTTTGTTATTAGCACCATCCCATGTTACAGATGTACCGTTACTACCAGTAATTTCAATGTCATCATCATTGTTAAGTGCATCACGAAGTCTGAGAATAGCATTGTTACTTGTTGTGCTGGTTCCTAATAGATCATATGTGGTTCCTCCACCACCTCCACCACCTTGTGCCGAAGCACTGATAGAATTGTTAGCATCATCATATGTAAATGTGATGTTTGTATGTGTGCCATTGGCAAACATCGTAGCGATAGCATCCTGTGCCTTCTCATCAGTATACAACTGAGTAGAAATATTAGGTGCTCTAAATGTAATAGTATTAGCGTCTGTGTTCTCTACGGTTAGACCATCAGCACCAGCAAATGTAACATTGTCTAACGAACCATCGCTTCCAGTGAGTCTAAATGTAGCGTTAGAACCAGCACCCGACTCAGAAGAAATACCATATGTAGTATCGGATATGGTGCTATTAAATGTAATTTCATTATTAGATTTGATGATTGATAGTCCTGTTCCAGCTGTAAGGATAATATCATCTTGAACACCTTGAGAATCACTAAGTCTTAGTATCTTTCTTGCATCATTGTATGCAGATGATCCACCACTGGTATAATCAACTGCATCAATAGTATAAGTTAACTGAGTGTTAGCAAGTAGTGTGGAAAAATCTGATGAGCTAGCACTGTTTGTAGTAACAATTCTATGATTAGTCCAACTTGTGCCGTTGGAATAGTACATTGCATCAGTAGCTTCTGAGAAAGCAAAAGCACCTTTACTAACATTTGCTTGAGGAAAGAATGCAATACTTGCATAAGTGTTTTCAAATGGATCACCAATAGGTGAAGCGTCTACCCACTGGTTTGTATCAACATCAGAATAATAAATTTTAAGTGTTCCTTCATCAGACTTCCACCACATATCACCTGGTTGTGGATTGCTTGGTGCTGCATCTTGAACAACAACTTGAGCAGTAGTACTAAATGTAGTGTTTACCCATTGACTTCCATTGTATTTTAATATCTGATCATTTTGAGGAGAACTAATTACAACATCAGTATGACCATTGATAGATCCAATTGATGTTAAGTATCCAGCATCATTTGTAAGGTCGGATGCTGCAGTTGGTAATTCATAATATGTTGTTCCATCATTAGTAAACTTCCATTTATTTGCAACTTCATCCCAACGAATATCTACATCAGGATCGCTACCTCTGTCATTTCTAATGATGGCATTTAGTCCACCAGATGCCTGATTCTCATTGATAACAATTTCATTGTTTGTTACATTTAGAGTGGTAACATTATTTTGTGTAGTTGTACCAAGAACATTTAAGTTTCCACTTACAGTTACGTTAAGGAATGTACATGGTGTGTTTGTAGAAGCACCTCTACCAGTTACACTAGCTAATGTATCTGTTTCTGTAAATGAAGTTAGATAATTTGGTGTAAAGTTTATCCAGTTTGTACCATTATATTTTAATAACTGATCATTTTGTGCACCAGAGATGGCAACATCACTTAGATCATTGACAGAAGATGAGGAAATATTTGTTAAGTATCCAGCAACACCATGATCTCCCCATGTGTATGCAGTATTCCAATTAGATACTAATTGAGTCGTTACACCAGCAGCTGCTGATGCTAAGAACACAGGATCACTTTCTGTAAATGAAGTTAGATAACCAGCAGTAGCATGATTACCCCAACCATATGCTGTATTCCAATTAGTTTTATTCTGTGCTGTGATGCTGAAAGCTTCAGAAGCGGAAAATATAGGATCAGTTTCTGTATAAGAAGTTAAATATCCTGCTGATGCATGATTACCCCACCCATATGATGTATCCCAATTACTAATTTTTTGAGTTGTAATCTGATATGATGGATGTGCTAAGAATACAGGATCTGTTTCTGTGTATGTTGTTAAGTACGAAGAAAGATCTGGTGGAGTAAAAGTAAACTCACCATTTCCAGCATTGTATGTAAGAGTTGATGATCCAACAGCTGTTAAAGTTACACTTGGTAACGGTGGAACAGAAGGTTTATTTAAAATAACTGCAACACCACTGGATGCATTCCAGTCAGAGTTTATCTGTGCTGCAGGGATAGTAGGTTTATTAGTAAGAGTATTATAATCGCCGTCAAAAGGAGTAGTCCAAGAGATAGAAGTTCCAGTAGAAGTTAGAACCTGACCAGAAGTTCCAGAAATACCTGCTGCTTGTATAGGTTTACTAGCGGGTATATTGAGACCCTCTTTGATCTCAATTGGAGCATCATCCCCATAATTAGCGATTTGGTTCGCAAGTAATTTTGACATACTTCTAGTCCTGAAGACAATATTTCTAAGCTAGAAGTATTTATTAAAGGTTAATCAGTTTGAGTCGGAAATTGAATTATATTATCCATATGATCTAGATCTTTTCCTGGTTTTGTACTAATAACTATGTCTGATAGATCAACTGGAAACGTTTTACTGTTTAATTTATCATAGTAATCTTCCAAGTTGTCTGTAAAACGAATGGTATTGTTAACTTTATTTTTTAAATCATTAACAGAACTAAGTGTATCAAAAAGTTCTGTTAAATACTCATCTTCTCCTTCTGCTAAGGCACTAATCAATGCCTGACGCATAGCTTTTTCTGCTTTTTCTAACTGTGATGTAACGCTCATGATTCGTAAGGGGATGTAACTGTATCTTTTCTGCCA
>Ga0163179_10002220_pt1 | contig 13619 bp, 3 predicted proteins | sample AtlANTMetagenome_FD_109643 | JGI IMG/M metagenome (GOLD analysis project Ga0163179, IMG submission 109643) | Marine eukaryotic phytoplankton communities from the Atlantic Ocean - Atlantic ANT 2 Metagenome | ecosystem: Environmental > Aquatic > Marine > Oceanic | place: North Atlantic Ocean...
CTGAAGCAAATTATGCTTTCAGATTGAACATGTATATTTTTGATGAATTGCAAGGAAATGCAGGTCAATCATTAATAAAAGTTTTATTTGGACTAATTAAATCTAAATTGTTTAAAACAGACTAAATAGTAGATAGATTTGTAATGTTAAAGTGACTTATAGGGCATTACCACATGGATTGTTTATTTACAACAGTCCTATTGCTGGTCAAGGGCTATTTACAACAGTAGCTCTCGAAGTTGGTACTGAATTGGGTCTATCTCATATCATGGATGATGAAGAAATTCATCGAACACCATTAGGCGGGTTTATAAACCATAGCGACAATCCTAATTGCGAAAAATATCAAGTAGACAACAAATATTATGTAAAAGTTATTAAACCAATCGGTCCTATGGAAGAGTTGTTTTTGAAATACACTTTCTATAGCGTATAATGGCATTAAAAAGTATTACTGGTGCAGATATAAAGAAGTCTAGGTCTTTTAAAGATTTTGGTATGGCATTTTCTAAAAATGCCTTTACCTATGACGTTGGTGTAGTTAAAAATGATAATGCCATTAAACAGGCAATAAGAAATTTAATATTAACTGTTCCTGGAGAGAAACCTTTTAATCCAACTGTAGGATGTAGAGTCAGGGAGATGCTTTTTGAACCTTTGGATGCCTTTGTAGCAGATGCAATCCAAGATGAGATCATAAATACAATTAATCAGTATGAACCTAGGGTTGAACTAAGTGATGTTGCTGTGCGACCTTTTGCAGATGGTAATAAGCTCGCAGTTACAGTCGAATATAGAATTGTAGGAATCCCTATTAAAGAAACTATCAACTTTGTCTTACAGAGACCTGAGTAAATGCAACCGAATAATTTAACAGCATTAGATTTTGATGATATCAAATCTTCTATTAAATCATATCTAAGAACTCGAAATGAGTTTACTGATTATGACTTTGAAGGATCTGGCCTATCATACTTAATCGATACTTTAGCATATAACAGTTATTATACCGCATTTAATGCGAATATGGCGTTAAATGAGGCGTTTTTGCCTTCATCTACGGTTAGAGACAACGTTGTTAATATTGCAAAGCTTTTAAACTATGTTCCTAGGTCAATTCTTGCTTCTAAGGGATGTTTAAAGTTAGAATTACAAACAACACAGACAAATGGGGCATATCCAAGTAGTGTTACCTTAAAAAAAGGTGCTGTTGCTACAGGTGGTAATTATATTTGGAATATTTTGCAAGATAGGACTGTAGAAGTCAATACAACTACAGGAGTTGCTATATTTGACAATTTATTGGTTCAGGAAGGATCTATAGTTACTTTCCAATATCTTGTTAATACATTTACAAATCAGGTTTATAAAGTTCCTTCTGAAGATGCTGATTTATCTACTTTATCAGTAAGGGTTAAAGCAAACGAATCTGCGACTGCTTCTGACCTCTACAACCAAGTAGACACGATTACTAACCTAACTGCTACCACGAGGGTTTACTTCCTTGCTGAGGGCGAGGATATGAGGTATGAGATAAGATTTGGAGATGATAGTGTTGGTAGAAAGGTTAAAGATGGTGAGCAAATAATTCTTGAGTATTTGGTTACTTCTGGTGCAGAAGCAAATGAAGTAAATCAGTTTGCATTTATTGGTAAATTTACTGATAATTTGAATATTAATTATACTAGTGCTGATACACTATTAACAGTAAAAGAAAGGTCTCAATTAGGTTCTGATGCAGAAACTATTGAATCTATCAAATATAATGCTCCAAGATACTACTCTTCTCAGTATAGGGCAGTTACTGCACAAGATTATGCTGTAATTACTAAAAAGGTGTATGCTAATGCAGAATCTGTAGTTGCATATGGTGGAGATTCACTTACACCACCAATTTACGGTAAAGTTTATATTGCAATTAAAACTAAGACAGGTTCTCTTCTAAACGATCAAACTAAGAAGGAAGTTGCTGCAGATTTAAGAACTTATGCTATGGCATCTATTGAACCTGTAGTTATTGACCCAGATCAGGTCTATATCTATAGTAAGATTTTTGCTTTATATGATACTGGATGTGGATCTACTACATCTCAAATTAAAACAGATATTCAATCTTCTATTACATCTTGGGCTGAACAAACCCAAATTAATAACTTTAATTCTACATTTAGAAGTCAGAGTTTTGAAAAAGCGATTACACTTTCTAATAAGTGTATTAGTGATGTTTCTCTTCAAACAACTATTCTAAAATACATCAATCCAGCTGTTAATCAGACAAATACTTACTGTGTATCTACTGGTGGTGCTCTTTATAATAGTGCTCCAAGTAATACTGCTGCAATTTGTAAAAAAGAACCTATTCTTCTATCGGGAATTTTTAGAACACTTGATAGACCAGGTATTGATCAGCAATTTGAAGATGATGGTTTTGGTAATTTAAGGACTTTTTATAATACTGGTAATAAGAAAGTATATACTAATCAGACTGCTGGTTCAGTAAATTATGATACAGGTGAAATTTGTTTCGGACCAGTTAATATTATTGGTGCTGGTGATGATGTTCCATCGTCTACTAATTTAACTATTACTGATGCTGTTACTGGAGTAGGTACTGTTATAGATCTTAGTCTATTACCAACTAATTTACAAATTCCAGTTTTATTCATACCATCAAATAATTCGACTATTCCCGCTTCCACTCCAGGTACAATTATTAATATTGTTAATCCAGAGGTTACGGTATCGCCAATTGGAACAGTACCACCTGGTACTATCCCTCTAAATAGTCTTACGCCAACTGTTTTCAATCAGACACCAACACTAATTGAAGTTCCAACAGTAACGAATTCAGGCACAGTTAACACTTCATCTTGTTTCTAAAGTTAGATGCATATCAATAAGGTTTCACAGGCGGTTTCATCCCAAACCCCTGATTTTATAGGTTCGGAGTATCCGTTATTCAATAAATTTATTGAATATTATTATAAATCTCAGGAAAAACAAGGTTTAGGACAGAATATTGTTAATAATTTTCTTCAGTATCTAGATATTGATAAACTAGATATTGGAATACTTGATGGTACGTCAAAAGTTGTAGAATCTGTTAGTGTTACTGATGATACGATTGTTGTAGAGTCTGTTGACGATTTTTTAACTGAAAATGGTAGTATACTTATCGGGGATGAGGTAATATACTATGAAAAGACAACTGCTGCTCCTAGTATTGCTTTAAGTCCAGGTATTTCTTATGAACAAGTAAAATTAAAGTGGACTGGATTAGCAAGTCCTATAAATTTATTCGATGGCACTCAAGTAAGGTTTGGACTTACATCACAAGAGAATCCTATTGCTCCTGTATCTGCACAACATTTAATTGTTAGTGTTTATGGTGAATTACAGGTTCCTAATATTGATTATACTGTAGATGGAACAAATATTGTATTTACAACTGCTCCTAGAACAAAAATTCCTGCAGATAACGCTTCTGAGACTTATATTACATTTTTAAGCGGTTTTATTGAAAATAGTATTGTTGCTATTGATAATCTTTCCAATTCTTTTGGAGATGGTAAGAAACAGTTCTCTATTACGAGAAATGGTGCAGCATACGAACCAATTGTTGATGAATATGTACTTGCAATCTATGATAAACGTATTCTTACACCAAAAGTTGATTTTTGGGTTGATGGAGACCAATTTATCTTCAGAGATGCTCCATTAAACGGTAGATTCCTATCTTTATATGCTATTGAAGCACCAGTTCCTTCTTTTGGTTCTGGTGCTATTGGTTATGCTCGTGTTGGTGATACAGGTAGTTTAACTGGTATTAATACAAGCACAACAGGTACAAATTATAGATTTGAATATCCACCAAAAGTTTCTATTAGTTCACCTCAAGGAAGTGGTGGTGCTGCAAGTGCTTTAGTTAATGGTCTTAAGTCTGTTTCTCTACTAGATGGTGGTAAAGGTTATAGCACTACAAACCCACCTGTAGTTCAAGTTCAATCTCCAACAAAAGCAGGATCTAAACAAGCAACTCTTACAGCTACAGTTACTGATGGTGCTGTAACTGGTCTTGAAATCACTAATTCTGGTAGTGGATATACATTCACACCTAGACTTACTTTTAGGCAGCCTGGAGGTGCTACATTAGGTACTCCTACCATTACTAATGGACAAGTTACAGGCACAATTCCCATTACAGATCAAGGATTTGGATATACTACCATTCCAGAAGTTTATATTGATGAACCTACTGGTACTAATGGAATTAAGGCAGCATTACGAGCAACGTTAACAGAAGGTCAAGTTACTAGTATTACTATTGCTAATGCTGGACAAGGATATGAAACAACTCCTAGAATTGCAATTATTGACCCTGTTGGTGCTCAAATTTTAGAAACACAGGTTGATGGTGATGGAAGAGTAATTAATATTGAACTTTTAAGTGGTGGAAGTGGATATGATGATGTTCCTTCTGTTTATATCGTTGATGAGAGAGTAAACGACCAAGGAGTCTATATTGGTGGTAGTGGAGCAACAGCAAACGCTTCAATCTTTAATGGTAGAATAATTGATATTAATATTAGTGCATTTGGTACTGGATATAGTGCTTCTGCACCTCCAAAAGTTATTATTCAAGATCCCCCTTCAGCAAAGGCATCTGCAGAGATAGGTGTAAATGAAATTACTGGTTTTACAGTAAATCAGACAGGTACTGGATATAGTAAAGCACAATTTGAAGGATGTGCTAGAGCAGCAAGTGGTATTACTTCATATACTGAAGATGGTAATGCAGTATTTTCAAATGACACTACTGCTGCGAGTGCAATCGTAGATACCTCTGTTAAATGTCTTGATGCTCTTTTTGTTAAGAGATTACTTGATAAGTACACAGAACAATTCCTTCCTGATGTTCCTAGTCTTGATTATTCTAAAATTGACGTTAGAACGTCTATTAAGACTATTAAGGACTTTTATTCTTCTAAAGGAACTTCTTTTAGTATTGCTTATTTGTTTAAACTTCTATACGGTGAAACTGTAAGTATTTCATATCCAAAAGATCAAATCATCAAACCTTCTGATGCTACTTGGTCTATTGACACTATTCTTCGTGCCACTATAGTTAGTGGTGATCCTAGAAATATTAAAGATGCTTTATTGGTACAAGAAGCAGATGTTGCAGATCCTAATGTTGCTGCAGCAAGTGCTTTAGTAGAGAATTATATTTCAATCAAAACTTCTGAAGTTGAAATCTTTGAACTTATTCTTTCAGAAGAAACTATTGCAGGGACGTTTACCGTACCTTATAAGACTAATCTTGCTGAGCCTTTGAGTACAACCGACTCAATTATTACGGTTGACTCTACAATTGGTTGGCCAGAAAGGAACGGTGAGTTTGTTATAGGTGATAGTGAAGTCGTTCAATATAAAGAAAAATCATTAAACCAGTTTATTGAGTGTACTCGTTCTTATAACGGTATTGTTGAAGATTGGGATGCTGCTACTCAAGTAAAATCAAACTTTAAAGTTTACCTTAATAAAGGTACATTACAAGAAGTTGTGATGAATATTGTTGGTATTGTTGATGCTCAACAAACAACATTAACAGATACTGGTTCTTATTACCTTCCTGGTGATAAATTAGCAGTTTCTAAACTTGGTGGTACTGGTATTGGATCTGAATTAACAACTTGGTTGTATAATGTTAAAAAATTAATTCAAGTTTCTACTGTAACTTTTGGTGGTGTTAATGACCAATCTGCTACTATTACTTGTTCCAATCCTCATGGTTTGTTAGTTGGAGATCAAGTTACAATTTATGGTGCTAACCCAATCATATATAACGGAACTTTTCTAGTTACATCAAGAGATAGTGAGACTGTTTTCCAGTATCAACTACCTCAACCTGCGACTGTAATTCCACAGGGTAATATTCTTGTATCAATTGACCTTAATAAGGGAAAATCTCTTAATAATGCTATTTTAAATGTTATTGGACCTTATACAACTAACGTTCAGAATACATTTTTTAACGATAATTACACTTACGTTGCTTCTACAGGTATTCCTAACTATGAAATCGGTCCTTTTCCAGGATCTGCTCTTCTTCCAGGAAACCAACGTAAATTAAATAGATTTCCTAAATTACCTACTACAATTTCGACTAAGAATAATATTAATTCTGGTCCTATTGGTACATGGGTTAATGGTGTCTCTATATGGTCTTATAAATCAAAACTTACTAAAACTTTCGGTGCTGTAACTGGAGTTTCTATTACTAATGCTGGTGCTGGTTATGATGCTGCATCTCCTCCTGCTATTACTATTGCTGGTGGTGGTGGAATTGGAGCGACTGCTAATGTAACTGTTAACGGTTCTATCTCTGAGATCACAGTCACTGCAGGGGGTTCTGGGTACACAACTTCACCACTTGTTTCTATTGTTGGTGGAGGCGGTTCTGGTGCTGCTGCTACTGCTATTATCACTAAAGGTGTTGTATCAAGAATATTGATCAATACTGGTGGTACTGGATATACTTCACAACCTTCAATTACTATTGTTGGTGGCGGTGGAACAGGAGCAACTGGTACTGCATCCGTTAGAGGTCCAATTAAAGAAATTACTGTAGCAACTGGTGGTGCATCTTATACATCAACTCCAACAGTAACATTAAGTTCTGGTACTGGTGCTGTTGCTCAAGCAATTGTTAATAATGGAAGAATTATTTCTATTGCTATTATTTCTGCTGGTTCTGGATATACTACTGCACCTGAAGTTACTATTCAAGGTATTGGATTTGGTGCTGTAGCAAGAGCAACTATTGATACTGATGGTGAAAATGCTGGTAGAGTAACTGGTATCACTATCGTTAACAAGGGTATTGGATATACACAAGGAACTACAATCATTAATTTGAACTCTGTTGGTCAAGGTGCTACGTTTACACCATCTGTATTCCAATGGACTTACAATCTTCAAACACAGTCAACATTCGATACTGCTAAAGGTGCAGTATTTGAAGGGTATAATAACGAGTATGGTGGTGAGTATGCTCACCTTTCAAACCCTCAAAAGATGAGGTATATCCTTGGTGACAACTTATATGAAGATGCACAGGGAACTATTAAAGAGCAAGAAGATCAATTAACACACTCACCTATTATTGGATGGGCATTTGATGGTAATCCAATTTATGGTCCTTATGGATATTCTGACCCAACTAACCAAGCATCTGCTGTTTCAAGGTTAAATTCATCATATAGGGTAAAACCTGCATTAGTTTATGATGTTACAACTAATCCATATCCTGTTAGAACTGCTGGTCCTTTATTGACAGCAGAAGCAGCAGGTAATTTTGTTGAAGACTATGAGTATAGTTTTGGTTTAGGTGATTTAGATCAGTATAATGGTCGTTTTTGTAAAACTCCAGAATATTCTTCTGGTAGATATTGTTATTTCGTTACTGTTGATGCTACTGAATTAGGTAATCCAGTTTTCCCATATGTTTTAGGACCAAGTTTTAACTCTGTTGTAGATACTTGGAATCTTAGTGCAGATGCTGTACAGCAAAATATTCCTACTGGTGTTGTAAGATACAGAGACCCTTATGAGAATGTTGATATTGATGTTACAAGGGTTCCAAATGCTTCCACAAATGCTTTAACTACTGAAGGTGGAGACATTATATTATTTGAGGTAGAAGATACTAATAGAGATGGTGTTATAGATGCAGATGAAACTGCTAATCCTGCTCAATTATTTGAAGAATCTCCTCTACAACTCTTTGATTACTTCCCTAAAGTTAAATTTGACTCTAAAGTTGATATAGAAGTTGAGACTACTACTAAATTTGAAGATGCTTCTGTAACTGGATTTACAGTTGAAAACCCAGGTAAAAATTATCAGGTTAATGATCGTCTAGTGTTTGATAATACTGGTACTGATGGTACTGGTGTTTCTGCACGAGTTTCTAGAATTAAAGGTGAAACAGTATCTACATATGGATTTGAAAATATTGGTGGATCTAATTTTGGTGTATTAAAGACTGATGTACCTCATAACTTAGTTACTGGTGATAGTATCTTTATTGACTATACACCTATTATGACAAATACAAACAAAACGTTTGTTGTTCGTCAATTTAGAGGTATTGAAGAGATTACAATAAATCAGACTGGATCTGGATATAATACAGATATTCCTCCAACTATTACAATTGATGGTGTTGGTACACAAGGACATTTACAAGCAGTTGTAACATCTGTTGGATCTATTGATACTGTTAATATTTTAAATTCTGGTTCTGGATATACTACTAGTCCTCGTGTTATTTTAAGTCACCCTCAGGTATTTAAAAAGGCAGATTACTATATTTCTAAGATTACAAATAATAATTATGTCAAGGTTAATGACATATACATCAATACTAATAAGGAAGTCTTTACTTGTGGTAAAACCAAAAAGGCTAATGGTAATGAAGTTGCATTTGTATCAAAACTATCTGCTACTGGTGTTAAAGAATGGGAGAAGACATTAGAAAGTTCTGATGGTCAAAATTATACAGAATTCTCTAAAATTGAGGTAGATGGAGATAACATTTGGGTAGTTGGTATTAATAAACCAAATAGCACTTTACTTGCTCCATATAACCCTGATATTATACTTTGTAAGTATATTCAAGCTTCTAATGGATTAAGTGCTTCGTTAAGTTTCCAGAGAGCATATGCTGGTATTTCAGGTGCAACTCGTGCTGATAATGTAACAGCGATTAAAAAATATTCAGATACTCGTTTTATTATTGGAGGTTATACTAATACCAACTCTAGTTCTCCTTATGATGCATATATTGCTTCTATAGATACCGCAGGTAGTTTCTCAGTTAAGAGAAAATTAGCATCTACATCTAGTTCAGAAAAAATTACAGATTTACTTGTTGATGGAACTGATGTATATTTCAGTATGGAAACTGCTGCAGATACTAATGCATCTGATATTAATTTTGCTTTTGGTAAGGCAAGTATTGGTACTAGTGTAATTACAGTAGATTTCATCAAAGAATACAGTAATTCACTATATTCTTTAATAGATAGTAGTCTTTGTATTGATGAATTTAAAGAACTTTATTTAGTTGCTACTTGCAGACTTAAGTCTAATGCTACTGATAGAGATAGTTTCTGGATCGGTAAAGTTGAAACTGATGGTGATTTAATATGGAATTATCGTTATGTTGCTCCAGGTAGAGATATTACGATGGCAAGTGCTTGTGCTATCGATATTTTTGGAGATCTTAACGTTGCATATACAAGAACAAACAATACCAATCAACATAAAACAGTAGGTAGTGTTAAACTTGGATATGACGGTAAAATTAAAAACCATACTACAAATGAATTTGATAAGAATAATATTGAAGGTTTATCAGTACATGCTCTAGAAGTTGATACTTCTGGTGATATTCATCTCTTTGGTCAGACTTCTTGGAATAGAAATGAATTTATATACAACTTTGATGGTGGTGAACAAACTGATACTACAGGTCATTACACTCTAACTTCTGTTGGTGGTAGTGCTGCTATAACTTATGCTGATAATGTTGCTAAAATATATGGTTATCAACCTGCTGGATCTAATTCTACTTGGGAAAATTCTTACTTAAAAGTATTAGGAACTGATTTAACAACTAAACTTGCTAATGATTGGACTATTGAGTTCTTTATCTATAAAAATGCTGCTGAATCTCAAACTTTATCTCAGGATGTACAGACTTTAATAGGTATAGGTGGAGCACAAGATGCTACTGGTGGACTATGGTTAGGATATAGTTCAGGAACAAGTGGTAATGGTAAATTACAATTAGCAATTACTAATGGATCAACTGCATTAAACTCTGCAACTCCAACTGAATCTACTCAAACAACCATGTTTGCTGATAATTCTTGGCAAGTTATTGGTTTAACTAAGTCGGGTAATGATTTTAAAGCATATGTTAATGGTATTCAAGTTATTTCTGGTACATTAGCAGGTACATCTTTAGGTAATAAAGATCTTTATTTTGGTAATCAGATTGGATGGGGTTCTGGAGCAACAGATTTTGCTAAGGCAAAACAAGGTCAGTATTATATCGATAACTTAAGATTGAGAAATAGAACTGTAGTACCTACAGTTCCTACTGATATTGCAGTATTACCTCCAGTTGCAACTTTTGCATTTACATACGATTGGACTGATGATGCTTGGTTTACTACTAATTTAAATCGGTATGATTATATTGATTATGATGCTTGGGGTTTAAAAGTAGATAAAAATGCTGATGCTACTAGAATTGGTGACAAGGGTCTTCAAACTAATACACAACTTGGATTTAAGAGAACTGCAGTAACTCCTGTAACTGGATCTGTGTTAACTGTTGCTAATGTTGGATATTCTCTTGGTGAAGCAGGATTCCAGTCATTAGACTTTGATGATACTACTACAACGATGTCACAGGGTACTGAGACATTATCATACACTAATGATATTTGGAGTTCTAGAACAGCAACTGTACCTTCTCCTGGTTCTCAAAAATTATCAGTAAATGCTGTAGTTAAAGATAGGTATTACTTTAAGGTTACAAATACAGTTAAGATTGATAATGTTCAAGAATTAACAGTCAATCAAGCATTTAACTTTACAGTTGGTACAAAATTAGTATTAAACAACGATTCAGGAACATTTGTTAATAGCGGTTATATTATTAGAAAAGATACTACTAATAATAAGATATATCTTGCTATTAATAATAATGCTTGGAGTAATGACTTAAATACAGGTCAATTAATAACAGAACAATTTAGTGAGCAAACTAGTTATAAGATTGTTGGACCTATTCCAAATGATATTAATGAAATCGTAGGATATACATTTGCACAGGTTAATAATACAACTCCTGGAACATTTGATATTGATCTTGATGATTATGATTTAGATGGTACAGTTGCTGATATTCCTGCAACATTAAGTGCTTTAACTGCTGCAGGTACTGGTTATGCAAATACAGGTGATAATGTTGCTACAACAACTAATGGATCTGGAACTGGATTGACTGTTGACTTTACTGCATCTGGTGGAAATGTTTCTGCTGTTTCAATCGATACTGCAGGTTCTGGTTATAAAATTGGTGATATAGTCACTATTACTACTGGTGGTGCTGATGCAACATTTACAATTGCTTCATGCACAGGAGATCTTGATAGTTTTGCTAAGTATAAACCATATTCTGATGATGATTATTCTGTAAGAATTGATGAAGTTGCTGGTGGATCTGCATATATCGTTGGATCTGTTATTACTATTGATTCTGGTAATATAACATTTAATGCTGCTTATAGTACTGCTCAAATTACTGGATTAACTGGTGTTCTAAAAATCAGTTTAATTACAACTCTTAAAAAGATTCTCCAAGTAACTGCAGTTGCTAATAGTAATGAAGTTTATGTAATTACAGGAACAAATCATTATCTTAACGCAGGTGAGATGGTTTATGTTGATGGAAACCCATCACAGACTGTTGGTTCAATTGTTTATGATGAGTATGATGGTGCATTCCCAATTGATACCGTTGTAAGTCCATTAGAATTTACTTATAAATTACCAACGGCAGCAATAACAGATCCTGCAACTAATGCTTCTAGTGTTAATATATTTGTTAAATCTCCTGTCTTGAAGATGTATTATGGTCATCAGTATTTGTTTGACCTAAGTCACTCTTCATTACTTGGTGGTAACTTATCATTCTCTAAAGATAATCTTTATAAACTAGAGTATTCATTTAACTCTATTGAAAGAGTTGGAACTCCTGGTGTAACTGGTGAAGGACAACCTAGTCCAACAGTTAAGTTAAAAGTAGATGATACTGTTGTAACTAATATATCATATTACTTCGATCCTTCTAGAACTGGAGATACTTCTCCTGTGATTGCTGGTAGTTACTTAGATGTTGTAGATTCTCCATATAAGGGTACATTTGCTATTTCTAGTACTGCTGGACAAACTATCACTAAAGGTCCAGATATATTCAAATTCCCTCTACTTAACGAACCAGAAGGTGATGCTTCTGTTTCTACAGCAAGTTATAGTACAAGTTCTGTAAAAGCAGTTGGTTCTATTAATAATATTCGTATCGTTAATCCAGGTGGTTTCTATACTAAATTACCAGTTGTAACTAATATTGTATCAACTAGAATAATTGAAAGAGTCGCAATTAATGCTCCAGGAACTGAATATGCAGTTGGACAATATAATGCTATTCCTATTGCTGGAGATGGTGAAGGTGGTTTAGTTGCTATTACTGTAGCAGATGGACAAGATGATGAGGGTGTAACAATTCCAGGTCAGATTCAAGTGGTAGAAGTTACCTCTCCAGGTAAAGGATATACAACTGCAACAATTGATGTTGAGGCAATACCTGGTATTCTTGGTTCTGGTTTAACTGGATCTGGTGCTGAATTAGTTGTTGTTATTCCTGCTGTTGGTTCTGCTGCATCTATATTCACTAAAGGTGATAAAGTTGGTAAGATTAAGAAACTTAAGAACAATAACTTTGGTTATGATTATCCTCATGACTATACTTTACGTCCTGAGATTACATTCCCACTTAACTGTCAATTAACAAGTACAAGTATTCTTTCAAGTATTACAGTAACTAATCCAGGTTCTGGATATTCATTAGCACCTGCTGTCGTAATTACAGGTGGTGGTGGATCTGGTGCTGTCGCAGAAGCAACTATTAAGAATGGTCGTCTTGATACAGTTATAGTTAAGGATCCTGGTGCTGGATATTCTTCTACACCAACAGTAGGTCTAAGATCATCATTTAACTATGTTGTTAACCTTGACTTAGGTTTATTACAGTTTGCTTATCCTCACGGTATTGTTAATGGATCTGCAGTTACTCTTAATGTAGTAGATACTGGAGATGGTGCTGAATTCCCTCTTGCTGCTGGTGCGACAGGTAGATTAAATTCAACCACTACTTATTATGCAATTTCTGGTACTGCAAATTCACTTGAAGATGATCAATTAAAACTTGCTATTACTGCTTCTAACGCTGCTCTTGGAGACGCACTTTCATACGTTAACGCTGGAACAGGTCGTCAACAGGTATTAACTGAATCCTTTGGTGGTGCTGCAGAAGCAAATGTTATCACTTCTACTTTCTTAGAAGGAGAATTGGTATATCAAGGAGAATCATTAGATGTTGCTACAGCAACTGGATATGTTTCTACTAACTCTGGTTGGCAGATTGGACCTAGAATTCTTAAGGTTGTTGATTATACTGGTGATTTTGCAGCAGGTGAGAAACTAACTGGTGTTATTTCTAAGTCTTCTGGTATTATTAGTGACTTGAAAGTTGCTCGTGGTGTTCTTGAAATTGGTTCTATTACCAAAACAACAGGTCAGTTTATCGATGATGTTGGTAAACCTTCCGAAATTATTCAAAAGATTCAAGACTCTTACTATTATCAGGACTTCTCTTATGCTGTTAAATCTGCTGTTTCTATCAGCGATTGGAAAGAGATTCTTATTAAGAACGTTCACCCTGCATCATTCAAGGTATTTGGTGAATTAAACCTTAATGA
>Ga0163179_10002221_pt1 | contig 13619 bp, 26 predicted proteins | sample AtlANTMetagenome_FD_109643 | JGI IMG/M metagenome (GOLD analysis project Ga0163179, IMG submission 109643) | Marine eukaryotic phytoplankton communities from the Atlantic Ocean - Atlantic ANT 2 Metagenome | ecosystem: Environmental > Aquatic > Marine > Oceanic | place: North Atlantic Ocean...
AGTATAATTGCTCCAATCTCTCCGGCAGCTTGTAATAATGATGTAACTTCTCCAACTACTTTACCAGCAATTTTTGCAGCGAATATAACATCCACTACTACATCTCCACCTGCTCCGCCAGTTGCTGCAATAGCTCCAGTCGATAAAGCTGCTTGACCTGCGTCTACTAAGATATTTTTAAAAACACCTTTTTTTTCCATTAACAGACGACCCGGAGGCAACCCAGTCTCTAAAAGGTATGACTCTATTAAAACATTCCTGTTATAATCTCTAGGGTAATATGCCTCTATTAGAGTGGATGGTAATATTGATGAATTCATTTCAAATCTCTTTTTATTAGTTATTTTTTATTTCTTCACGAATAAGTTTTCTAAGCTGGTGCTCATTTATTTTTACTTTTTTCTCTTCTCGGATACCAAAGCGCTTCATTATTTTCTTCAAATCTTTTGCTTGCTGTCTATATTTACGAGCCGCAGCTTGTCTGGCCTCGGCCAGTTTAGAAGAAGCTGTTGGAGAGCTAGCAAGATTTTCTAGTTCACCAGCTGTTCTAATTAAAGAACCCATTTTTCTTTTAAGGGCTTGTCGCTCCCAATGTTTCAGATCTCTACCGAGAGATGACGCGCCACTCAAGGCCCATTCGGCGACTTCACTATCTTTACGAAATTCCATTTATCTTCTACCCATTCCTGACCGTTTAACCATCAACTCTTGGGCACCAGCATCATCATCAAAATTAACAACCCCGGCATCTTTTAAGCCGCCTTCATAGCCCTGTAGGTAATGATCGTTCGCATCTGCAGCTGGAGCTTTATCATCAAGTGCATCCATATAGCCATCAAACCACATGTCTTCTTCTTGGTCCATCCGGAATTTCATGTCAGCCATTGTTTCATCTTGTTCAGTGTGCCATTCTGAAGATTCTCTCACCGAACGACGCGTGTCACCTATGGCTTGATTTTCAGAATCCATAGATTCAAAGTGTGCTTGCATGCCTCTATGGAGTGCGGTAAGTCTCTCAACTTGCATCTCGAGGTCTTGTGCAATTTCATCTCCAGCATCTCCGCTCACTGTTCCTGGACCACTCATACCGTACACGCTTGCGGCCAGCTCTTCGATGGCTGAAGCAATACTGTCGAGATCAGTTAGTAGCCTTGCTTCTTTAGCGATACGAGACTGCTCTGTTAGAAGACGAGTCTTCTCTTCTTTAATGATTCTCATAAGTTGTCTTTTTGTGATTTTCATTTTATTCCATCTCTCCGAGAGTAGCAAAGCTATTATCCCAATCTTCAACAATTCCTGAAAGTTCTGTATGAGCACCTTCATTACCCAAAGCTCGAATTAAACCTTCGATAGCTGCATAAAGATCGCTAAGAGCTAGAGCTGTGCTTTCTTTCATGAGCTTCTGCTTCTCTTCTTTAATAATTTTTCTAAGTTGTCTTTTTGTTATTTTTTTGCGCTCTGGTATAACTTCAATATCTGAAACTTTGCCAGCTGCACCAGGTTGTTTTTCGTTAACGTTTAAAAGATCTTCGTCTTCTACATCAACGAACATTTCTTCAGCGTCAGCGCCTCCACCAAAAGAGTCTGCAGTGTGCTTAACATCCTTTACTCCAATAGTTTCTTCTCTGATGATTCTCTTTAGTTGTCTTTTTGTGATTTTCATTTTAGTATTTTCCTTTAGTCTTCGTGGTAATAGCCATCATTAACGTTGTCGATAAGTCCCTGAAGCACTAGAACTATCTCTTCTTGGCTAGCATTCTGATCAGCAAGGTCCTGTAGAACTTGTCCCATTTTCCTTGCATAAGGTGTGGAGTCCATACCTGGAATTGTGTAGCTAATCTCTTCAGCAAGCTTCTGTTTTTCTTCTCTAATGATTCTCTTAAGTTGTCTTTTTGTGATTTTCATTTTAGTATAACCCCATGTTGTCTTCTTCAAATCGTGCAATTAATCCCGGGTCAGCCCGGTCTTCTCTAGCAATACTCACTAGAGCCTGTATCATATCATCACCAGAAAGACCGGTAGCCATCATGAGGTTAGCAACAACGTCATTGTTACCCTGGAGTGCCATATTAAGAGCGTACCCCATCAATTCTTTCTCGATCATCGCAACCTTATCAGAGTCAAGGACGGGATCAAGGGCTTCTCTCATGAGTTTGGCTTTCTCTTCCTTGATGATTCTTCTAAGTTGCCTTTTTGTGATTCTCATTTTAACCCTCATATCCCATAGTAGCCATAAATTTTTCTGCTACCTGACCGAGCTCGCTAATATCAGCGCCAGCATCCATGGCATTGAAAAAAGCATCTTCTAAAGTTTTTTGAAACATTATCAGTCTTGGGTCAGACATGTCTACATATTCAGCCATGATCTTAGCCTTCTCTTCTTTAATGATTTTTCTAAGCTGTCTTTTTGTGATTTTCATTTTATTCCCTTATTAAGTTATTTAGTTGCAACTAGCTATTTCTTCAAGCTCATGTGCTTGACTTTGAGATGTCAACTATTTGAAGTATCAGGTTGTCAATCTTTGCAGCATCGGCCTGCAGAATATGCCTGCCATGAGATTCAAGCTCAGCACGAACTGCATTTCGTAGTTTTTTTGCCAAACCGAAGCGTTCATTAAATGACAGTTCTTCTTTGATGATTCTTTTTAATTGGTTCTTCGTAATTTTCATTTTAATAATCTTCATTCTCATAAGAATCAAGTTCGTGAGCGGCTTCTGACATTGCATACAATGCAGTGCTAAATGATGTTCTCTCTCTATCATTCATCATCAGCCCTTCAACTTCTCTTGCTAGATCCTCAAGTTTTGAGCCATCTCTCATTTCCAATGCGGTAGCAGCCTGTCTAAAAATGTCGTGAATGTAAGCTGCCTCAGTCAAAAGCCTGCTCTTTTCTTCTTTAAAGAGCTTCTGTCTCTCTTCTTTGATGATTCTCTTTAATTGATTTTTTGTGATTTTCATATCTATCTCTTAAAAGCGCCATTATGAAGCATAGTTTCTATTTCTTGTACTGCTGAATTAATTGCTGTGGCTATTTTTGCTTCCAATTGCATAGTTGCTCTATAAGCTTCTTCATTCCAGGATCTAATATCACTGACTAGATCCGGGTCTTCTTTGGCCATTTGGACCATTAGTTCATTAAACTCTTGTGCAACGTCGACTGCAGAATCATCTATAATTGCTTCCATCTGTCGCATATCTGCAACAGATTCTTTTATAAGCTTTCTTTTTTCTTCTGCTATAATTCTTTTAAGCTGTCTTTTTGTGATTTTCATTTTATTATCCTTTGTTTTTTTTGTAATCTTTATGCTAAGGTCCATTCGTCTTCTTCGATGTTCCATGCGAGATGACCATCATCTAACATTTCATCCATATAATCTGTAACTCTTTGATGATAAACATGTCCGGGAATATCATTCATGACATAGTCTATTAGTTCTATACCTGACATTACTGCATTTCGGTCTAAGGCTCTATAGATGCTATTCTCGATTTCGCTTCCAGATACGGATTCTCTAATAATTTGTCTAAGTTGTCTCTTTGTGATTTTCATTTTAATATCCCTATTTAAATTCCTAGCATTCTTCGAAAACGTGATTTTTTCTGAGGCGCTTTGATTTCTTTTCCAGACGTATATACAACAATGTCTCCTGTGGCTCCCCCACCATACTCACCTGCGTCGATTTTGGATGTTGTCCACCCATTTTCTTTAATTGCCGCGTCGATGTCTTGGCCAAATTGTTTTAAGAGGCGGGCACGAACATGAATTATCAAGCTTCCGTCGCTTGCGGTAGTAGTGTGTCCCATCTTACCATATTTATCTGCAAAGGCTTTGGCTGCTTTGTCTACTGATTTATCCTCGGCTTCTATTTCATTAATGGATTCCTTGATAATGCTTCTAAGTTGTGCTCTTGTGATTTTCATGTTAGTTTCCAATAATTGTAGATACAATGTCGTCAACTCGCCGGCTGACACGTCTTCGATCGGCAGCGTCGCCTGGGTTCATGTTCATCGACATCATGTATGTATCAATATATTCTGCAAGCGTATGTCTTAATTCATTTTCAATTTCAACCATCGCGGGGTTCATTGATTCTGGTAAAAGGCTAGAGGACGTGCTGTTTACTGGGTGTCCTAAATACGCTTGCTTCATTTTGTCTATAATATCATCGATGTCTATAGGTCTTCCAGACGCTTGAGACATATTAACGGCTTTTTTGCTGTTGACCAAAATCCATCCATTTTTCATGTCAATTCCGACTCGAACGTCAGGATAGTCTTTGGTGAACTGTCGCTTGGCTCTTTTTGCTAAAGCCATCCCGGCCGGGGACATAGAATTATAGCTTTCAATAATTTGCCGAAGCTGGCGTTTGCTAATTTTCATATTGCTTCCTTTTTATCTACTTATATAAAACTGGAGCATGACTAATGGTAGCAATAATTCCAGTCTCATTTTATTTTAAGGTGGGCTCAGACTAAACAATCCCACTCATAAATTAATTATAATCAAACGCACAAAATAATTTAATCATATTAATAAAAAACACCTCACCGGCCTGCCGGTTTTTTCGCACACCGGTTTTTCGCACACCAACTTTTTTCATGTATATACCGAATACCGGCATCCATGCTGCTCCCAAGAGCTCCGTTGGATGCCTAAACCGAAAATAAACGGATTAAAGACTACGTGAATAAACAAGGGTGGCGATACCGGAATGCAGCGTTACCCTCAGGGTCACGAAAACTGCTTTAGGTGTGGATATACCTAATCTATGTGAGGGTTAACAGAGGGACAGTATATTGGAACGCTCCATTCATCAATATATTCTCCAGATACCCACATAATACTACCAGAATCGAGTAGAGCCCAGACGACTCCAGGTTCACCGTATGGAGTATACCAGCCGTTCTCTTCAGGATGGAGTATTATAAATGCTTTATTATCGCGTGGACCACCAACCCAACAGCGTAACTCGCCCTTCCGGAAACGCTTCCATTCGGATTTCATCCCGAAGTACTCCGCGTCCACTCGGCAATAAACGCATCACTAAGGTTAATTCGCGTACCGGCATGTAAAACAATCCAGGCTTGACAATCGCGGTCGGATGGACCGATGACTAAGATTGGATCTCCGTGCCATCGATCCTGATTATCCCAAACCCTAAGCTCTCCCGAATACGGTAAACTCAAAATTACCTCGATAGCTAAATATCACCGAGACAAAAAAGAACACCCGGCGAAGCCGGGGGCTGAGGGGGTTGTACGCGTTATGGGTTTTCGAGTGGTACGATATTCGGCGCTTCCGTGAACCATGGGACTCCTGGATCTGGGAAATACTCCACTGCGCCGTCAATATAGACTCCAATCTTAAAATCACTAAGTCTATAATCCATGACGATTCCTTCCACTCCGTCCACCAAGACTAGGATACCTGGAGTCCAAACCATCTCTCGAGTATCTGAGTACTTCTCTCCCATTTATACCTTCTTAAGAATATTTGACTCGAACACTATTAGGTCGAGATCACTGGGCCAGCTATACGGAATACTCCACCGCTTCTTAAGCATCTCTACTTCGGATTTTTTAATTAACCTTGCATTCCAAGTTACATATCCTGGCCAGTCAATAGTGTTACCCTTCTGAGGCTCTCTAACCTCCCGAGATAGTAACTCCACCTGTACATCCGGTATACCTTCACCTGCTGGACTCCGGACCCATACGTGGTCACCAGTCTTCCAACCCTTATTTTTCTTTTTACTCTTACTCATTTTACACTACACCTAAATGCTCCCGAAAAATTCCCGAGAAAAATTTTTAGATTTCACCTAAACCCATTTTGAAAAAAATCTCGAGAAAAAAATTTCCAGACTAAGGCATGGCCACGCTGCAGAATGCCCGACAGAGCATGCAGATAGGCCCCCAGAGGGGGCGCTCGGAAGGAAAATTAGCGCCCCTAATTGGGGCCCCCGACAGCCCCCCTTTCCAGAACATTTGTTCTCCCATATATACTAATGCCTCTATACAGTATTTATATAGCTGTACAGAGGATGTTATATTATTGTAAATCTGTATTACTCAATACAAATATGCCGATCAGCGACGATCGTCTTTCCGAATACGGACTGGTACAGGCTTAGGACTGAATAGACCGCGTAGGAAACCTGGGACTACTGTAATCAGAACCATACCAATTGCGACTGGGAGTACTACCTCAATACCAATCTTAACTGACGCTTGCCAAAGTACATCAAGCTTCTCTACTAGAGTATATTCCATTCTGCTCTCCTATCTAACTGTTACTAGTGCTATTTCTATTTTATGCTGCTTCCGACTTCTCTGCCGGCCACTTCATCTCGATAACAAAGTCGTTACCGCGCTTCATCCAATCCTGTGCCTGACCGTCCGGAGTAATGACCCAGCCTCGACGGAGACGGGAAGGACCAGGATCAGGTGCATAACCATCAGTGAGAATGAGGTATCCATCAAACTCCTTAGTCCGCTTGTTAGCGTGGACAGTAGGTGCAGAGAAACAAGTACCTCCACATCGAGTCCGATGAGGTTGTTCAACTCGACCCCGCTTCCATACCTTTCGGCTCTTATCATCTACCGCAGTATCAAAATGATAAGTAGTAAACTCAGTACGCTTGGCAAGACCACCAAGCTCTCCGAAGAGCAATTCAAGCTCTGAGTTGCTTACCGAACCAGACTGATCGATATAAACTGCAATGCTACTTTCATAGTGTCTCCGTGCTCCAGCGCAGAGACGACCCATTGTGGAATGGATTCGGCTATAAGAGGTTGATCGGCTAGCTCGCTTACTGTAACCTACGAAGCGCTTAAGAATAGACTGCCATGGGATTTCGTGGGTCACCATCTTTCGAAGTTCTGACCGAAGCTCAGCTCCAACGCTACCCCACTGGTTCTTACTATCAGATTCTTTTACTGCATCTTCCAGCGCCTTCTTTACCTTACCCTGGATCAATTCCCTTTCAGCTTCGGAGATACCGCCTTCACCATCCTCGGCCCAACCTTCATGATCGTCCATCTGACCAGGCATTCCATTACCATTAGCGTCGCCATCTTCATTTTCAAGCTGTTCGCGGATATCATCATTTTCCATGAAGCGTGCAAAGTACCATTCAGCACTCTTCTTACCAGGTAGCGCTTCAATGAAGTCGCTCATCTGCTGGTAATTGCCAATCTGTTCATCTGACATCTTGCCAAGCTGCTCTGGTGTGAGAGGAGTAAAAGCCTCTCCAGGAATAATACCACAGTTTGGAAGGAGCTCCCGAGGGATACGACTATTAATTGCGCAGTCAGCTGCGTAGTTCCAAATCTTAAATGGCTCATGCTTCCGACCGACACAGTGATCCCAAACAAGGTGGAGACACTCATGGATGTTCAGACCGCGAATCTTTCTAGCGCCCTCATCCTTGACCAGACTGGCGAAGAACCGAGGATTGTAGTAGTAAGTGATATCACCGTCCTTGATTCCGACTCCTGCAGTTGGGATCGTATCAGACCGGACCTTAGTAATACCACGAAGAATCTTAGCGTAGAAAGGTTCGTTCCACATCAGGTCAAGAAGGTGAGTATCGAAATCGAACTTTGCCGTCTCTGCATCTGTTGCGCTATACATTGTGGTGGAGAGATCGGTCTCTGTCGTTTCGCTTTTTGCTTTTACAGCCATTAGTGTCCTTCCTTAACTACATATATATTATATCATAAGTAGGAATCTTTTTTACAGATTCCCACTTTAATTATTTGTTTACTTGGACACGTTACGGCTGGCCTGGACGGCAGCGACGACTGCCTTTCCAATGACCTTGTGAAGCTTCTGAACGTTCTTCAGGTTACCAGCTCCAGAAATCTTGTTCCAGAGGTGGACCATCATTTCACCACCAGCAGCGGTAGCAAACTCTCCAACTCGCTTGGCCTGCTTATCAGTCCAGGTGTTTTCCTTACAGTGCATTTCGAGCTTATCAACAACGCTGTTGGCAGTACCAGCCGTGAGGTTTGCAAGGTCTTCAGCGGAGACCTTACCAGAAAGTACGTCCTCTGCAGAGATCTGAATCTCGTAGTTCTTAATGAAGTCAACAAAAGCAATTGCTGCCTCAGTCCCTACGAACCCTTGAGAGATTGCGTAAACTGTAGGGTTGTTGGTTCCAGCAATCTCAGCAGGAGACATACCAGCGTGGGTGAGGCTGTCGCTCAGTCGATGCCAAGAAGCTGGAGTGGGAACAACAGTACCAGGCTCAACAGTGGAAGGATCAACTCGCCAGTGCTCAGGATTCTGAGAGACGAACTCAACCAGGAGACGATCAAGAGCAACCTTGTTAGCCCAATCAACCCAGTCACCGAGGTTAGGATCGATATCAGCAACCCAGAATCGACGGAGTAGTGCGGGATCCATTTCATTGACGTCGTATTCCGAACCCCAGTTGACTGCCGCGATGACGCGGGTTTCTGGGTGGAGTGCCAAAGGAAGGCCGTTTTCATCGTTACCGAGCTCACGGTCCAGGACAATCTGGAAGAATGCCTGCATTACGCTTGGCATTGAACGGTTTAGCTCGTCCAGCATGATTACGCAAGGCTCATCACAAGCCCTCTTGAACCAGCTTGGAACAACGAAGGTGGCAACGTTCTTTTCATCAACCGCCTTCATGTTAGGAAGACCACCAACCTTTGACTCATCAAGGGTCGAACCGCGGACATCGATGAACGGCAGACCCATTTCGGCTGCCAGTCCCTTGGAGACGTGAGACTTACCGATACCGGTTGGCCCACGAAGGAGGATTGCAATGTGGGGAGGGAGGGTACCGGCGATAGCCTTGAGTGTCTTAATGTCCATGAAGTTTATTTCCTCTTTCTTCTTTGGCGGGAGCCATTCCCCACCTTCATATATATTATATCATAAGTAGGATGCTATTTTACAGTTTACGAAAAATAATTTCATTCTCCAAACTGTGAAATATTGTATGTTTCAAGTGACTCAATTCCCATTTCGAGTCGCATCATCTCTTCTTCAAGAAACGCCGCAGCTGCCTTCATATCTTGCAGTTCTTCTCGAAGACTATTAAGACACTTTGTATTAGGGGCTACTGTAGCAGCTTCATCACCCATCAAGATAAAATCAGTAGAGCGATCATAGTAATCCCCAGGATTTTCTGGCCATACGTGGTTAAACATCTGACCGAAGACTTGCTTTGCTTCATCTTCATTACGAGCTCGGATGTGGACCTGTGGATTATAGTTGATTACTGCAACACCCTTGTGGTCTCTACGCTGACGAGCACTGACTGAGAAGACTTTCAATGGATTAGTGGTATCACTAACAATGCGCTTTACCGGACGGCTCAGTCGAGTTGTCAACCGGCTGGTACGTCGAGTGGCTGCTCCCTTGAAGTAGCTCATCTTATATTCGAACCACTGACGGACATTCCAATCATTTACATAGCGGCCATTACCACCAATTGCAACGAATAGGTCATACATTTCTCGGTCAGAATATCCAAATGCATCAGGTCCAGCAGCACCATGGTATCCTGGCGCGTCCGACGGATCAACAGTATGAGTGAGACGATACCGGTTGTGGCTTTCCCAGTGCTGAGTATCTGTATAGTCCTTGTCCTTCCAGCGCTGTGAAGCACCCCGGGGACGAAGCCGACAAAGATCTTCCATCATCCGAGAGATTTCCTTCTCGTTTTTAGATCGAATGAGGTCAAAATTGATAGCTTTAAGTCTTGGCATTTAGTATAACTCCTTAGGGTCTATCCCCACCGTCATTTATATTATACCACATGTACAGCCTTTTTTTACAGATTCAAACCATTTTCTAAATTATTTTCCCACTTTTTGATAATACCAAGCAGGTCAATCATATGTCCAACACTATCTACAGACACTCCTCCTTCCATAGTCAGTATCTTAAATTGAAACTCTTCCATGTCGACTTCCATTTCCCCGTCTCCCATATCAATAACGATACGTCTAATTGGGTTCCAGGTTACTAATCGACATGCATCTGGATGAATCTTTATGTGTATCTGATTCTGGTCGACAATGTCATGTTCAATCATAAACCGCTCTACGGCGATCTTTGCTTCCTTCAATCCTCTACCGTTTTCTCCCATCGAACACGATCGTACTTTCTTGATCGCACTAATCTTCTTGCCAAGCTCCAGTTCGGACTTGATAAACTTCATGTCTTTTGGAGACATAAAAATCTTATTCAAGGTTAACCTCGTTTATTAGAGTTGTAGTCATTACGCCGATTATCGTTTCGCCTATTATCCGGACGACGGTTATCATTCCGATTCCGGCGGTTATCATTTCCAAGATAAGAGTTTCCTCGGAACAGCCTTCGAGCTGCATTACGAGACTTGCGTTCGATATCGCCATGGCTATCTCCAGCCAAATACCACCGCTTTACCAAATCAGCCATCTTTGGATGTTGGTGTGGATTAGAACCCTTAGGCAAAAACCTCCGGCTATCTTCCGGGTCCCACTCAAACTCTAGTGCTTCCTGATTTCGGTTATTACGTGAACGTCGCATGCTGTATACCTCCTAAATATATTATAATTTCTACAGCAAAATTGTACAGAATAGTTTAACGTCTTTCCTGCAAATGACGGTTAGTAGTTTTCTAGATTAAATCGCTTCTTATAAATCTTTAACTGCGCGCAGCGCCTAAGGCTCTGAGGAATGGGGATAAGGTGACCTGCACCCTTTCGCTGCGCGATGGCCAAGGCCTCTTCTCTATCAAACGCCATACACTGGCACCACCCACCCCCATACCAATTCCATGTCCACAGCTCTCTATTCACGCCGCAGCCTGAAGGAGACCTCGAGGAAGGAATGCCGTCTCTCCGTTGGGGAGCATGACCTGCGTCATTCCCGGGCGGGGATTACCCCAACCCAGCTGTACTCGACACCGGGCACGTTCTACGATGAGAATCATGTCGGCTTCAACTGTCACCGCGGTAGCCTGGGGCGGGAGCTTAGTCTCTCCGTCGCAGCCAATTCCACGTGCCGCATCGGTATTGTACCAAGCCGTCCGTTCTTCCGTTGTCGTCGGCCGAGCGCCAATCACGACCTTGAGATCATCGTTGTGATGGTTGGTGAGGGGGAACCGGCGTTCACCACCATTTCGTTCCGTGAAACACTTTGCTACGTCCAACTTGACCAGATCGCCCTTTCTCATTTTCATTCCCTTTTCTTTAGTGGTGGGAGCCATTCCCTACCTTCATTTATATTATATCACAGGTAGAGGACTTTTTTACAGAAACAGTAAATTATTTTTTCTAGTTGTGGAAGTGGTTGCCGTTGGTCGCGCGCCGGTAGAGGCACATCGCATCCTGCCTGACGAGGAACATGTTCCGGCGCAACCCCAACCCATTCCGGTTCAGGATCAGATCCGTCCAGATCATGAGAGCGAAGTGCTTGATCGTGTTCTTCCAGTCGGTCATTTTCTTTCCATTGTTTGCTGACTTTGAAGGGGTAACCCTTTCCCCACCTTCATTCTTATTATATCACAGGTAGAAGCATATTTTACAGAAAGCTTTTTTATTTTAAAAAAAGAGCGGGCCCAATGCAATTACTGGACCCGCCCCGATCTACTCAAACGCCCGATTATACGGAGACGTCAGAGTCCACAGAGTCTTCAGAAGCTGCGATCAGCTCCGTGTTGAGGAAACTCTGAAGCGCGCGTGCTTCCTTGACGGTCATGGTAAGACCGACCATTGAGGTGCTGTAGTAATCATCACTTGGTGTAGTGGCGATAGTTACAGTGTTAGCACCTGCCTGGTGGCTGGTGTCGTTGCGGCTGATGCCGAAGCTGAAGCGCTTGATGGACTTTGAGTTAGTGTAATTCATGCTTTATTCTCCTGTATTGAAAGCAGTTGGCTGCGTACTTTGCAACCTGATAGAATAATATAACCAGAGGGTGGAGTGTTCAAGTTTATTTTAATTCTTTTCTTCTTTTTCGTACCAATTCTTGACGTCGTCGAACTCTCCCCACCATCCGTGCGCAAGCTCCTCAGGATTCGCCTCTTCCCGCTGCGCGCTCTTCCCTCTCAGCTCCCATGGCTGTGGCGGCCTTCGGAGATTTTCGCGATGATGTCGCCTTTCATACCGATGTTCTCGCCGTCTCTGGTTTCTTGATGGTGGACGAGCTTCTTCTTCGGTTTCTGCAGACTGATTAACCTTGCGGTGTTTTTTCATTTTTACCTCTATTCGTATTATATTTTTATGGCCCATTATGTACAATTCTGAGTAAACAGTTATAATTGTATTATATAACAATTGTAGTAACACAGTAGGGTAACAAATTGATACACCATCTGTTTAGGCTCGATCGGGGGCCAAGTAGAGAGGGCAGTCCAACTGCGCAAAATCATATCTCTGTGTGTATTGTGTTAAACGTGTATTCGCATCGTCTGACTCGGTTGCCCTCTTGATTCATGCGGGCAGTGTATATTTAGACATTGGACTGAGACTGCGAGGGCGAACGGGGTGTGTAATCTGGAGTACCGTTTCTCTCGGGTCTGAGTGGGGAGTCTGGACGCCCGTTCCGGGCGTGCTGTGGACCACTCGTTCTGGGATAGGTTTATTAGTAGTAATAGGAGTGCGAGATGCGTAAGTTTCTTTATACGATACTATACTGTATTACGTGGTGTTTGTTGTCTTACCTGTTTATATTATTGATTGCGCACGTGTTTTAGTGGTGTGTGCTGTTTCTATTTTGTGTTGCGCCCGTAGTGAATCTAGATTTCTGGCTGATCCCACGGCTTTTCGATGAGCTCGATGCCTACTTCTCGGTAGTGGTCTAGCGCATATTGTAAAAACTCTCCGCGATTTGACTTTGCGAGCATGCGGTCCTCTTCCTTGAGGATCCAAGCCGTCCTGTAGTTGTCTCGAATAAATTGTGAGAGGGCCTCACGGCTGAGTCCTCCGGACTCATTTAGTTTTTTTAGGGCGCGAAAAAACATCTCGCCCGTGAAGACGTGCTCGATGTGAAAAGTACCCCGGCCGTCCGGGTCGTACTTTGGTTGGTCGTCCCACTGCATGTTCCAACATTTATCTTCGAATCCAAGCTTTTTAGAGAGGGCGAGGGCCGAACGGCTTACCAAATGATACTGCGGAAGATACTGAATGAGTTGATAGTAGAACCCATGCTTAAATCGATACTTGCATGCACGTTTGACATACTTAGGTGTAAGATGGTCTGAATACTCGTTAAGAGAGTGCCTTACCATTGGTGCGATTGATTCTACAAATAAATCTAGTCTATCCACTTTTAGTCTCCATAATCTTCTCTAGTTCTGAACCACATAATCCAATCGAACCTTTAAGCCATCCGGGCATACAAACGCCACTGGCCACTTTAAATCTTGCATTCATTTCTATCAGCAACTTTTCGCATTCTTTTGCAATCTGGTCTTCCGGCAAGGAGGTGATACTTTTGATTTTCTCGGCATACTCAAGATGTATATCTCCAAACTTATTTCTCCATTCATCGTCTAAATCTTTACAAGCTTCATACACATGCATTAATCTATTTTCAACCCAAGCGTCTAAAGAATCTTTTAAACTCTCAGCATTTCTACATTGTCTTGGAAG
>Ga0163179_10002222_pt1 | contig 13618 bp, 9 predicted proteins | sample AtlANTMetagenome_FD_109643 | JGI IMG/M metagenome (GOLD analysis project Ga0163179, IMG submission 109643) | Marine eukaryotic phytoplankton communities from the Atlantic Ocean - Atlantic ANT 2 Metagenome | ecosystem: Environmental > Aquatic > Marine > Oceanic | place: North Atlantic Ocean...
AGTAGTGTTATCTTCTTCGTCTAAAGTTTTGCCTGAAGCCGCAGTATTGCTGTCTTTCAGGGTAAAGTTCAACTCAGGTAAAGTATCACCTACTACTAATTTAACTGTACTTGAATATGCCATATTTTAATTATAACTGACTGTAAATTGGAATTATATCTTTTACTTTAAAGTCTCCAGTAGTTAAGTCAAACGCTTTTTCAAAACCCGGGCCTAATGGACTTACCCAAAACGGATCTCCATAACGTTTCTCTGCCATAAACAAAGGAGCTGCTAGAGCATAAGGACCTAAAGCCCCCGATCTATCAATAATTTCAAAACTATACTCGCCCCAGTCCATGTCTAGTGACCTTCTATACTCTTTATCATCAGGGCTAATACCAGGCAATGCCCATGCCAACCCTACTTTAAAACGTTCTCGTAGATCTAAACCTAACATACTTAGGGGTAAAAGAGCTGTAGCTGCTAAAAACAACGGCATTCCTGCCGCAGTTAGACCTGCTTCATTAAACCTATTTCCAGATTCTCTCATAACTCCACCTACGACATTCTTACCATAAGCGTAAAAGAAAGATTTAAGCTGCCAAATTAAAGCAAACCTAGGGTCAGAAGCCCACACAGGTCTTTCTGCAGCGTTTGGTCTAACGATAGATTCATCTACAAACCTAGCTAAGGCTAATTTGACTTTAGGGTGGTTTTCTAGGTTTTGACCATCTTTTTCCCAATTGCTTACATCTTCCCAGGAAAGATCAAGTTCTTGTAAGTATCTTGTAGACCTTTGGTCTCCGTTTTCCGACATCAATCTATGTTCTTGTAAGAACCTTTTACCCATACCAGAAGCCATTATTCTAGTAAACCTTGTATACCACTCAAGCATCGTAACTCTAAAAAAACCTTCAGAAAAACGTTTAGCTTTTTCACTCATAAAATCTAATTCACCAGCATTAATATACATAGTGTTTATCGCTTCAGTAGAAATAACTCCTATGTCCTTAGCTAACCTAGCTGCTTCTTCGGGATTACGTACATAGTTAGCAAACTCTTTACCAAAGTTTCTCCAACCTTTAAATTCTTTTGATCTAAGAACTGGACCAGCTAAATCGGGTAAAGACGCAAATACTGAGAAAGCTAGTAAGGTAGTTATATTAGCTACAAGACCCCAACTGTTTATAAACTTAAATGGCGCAGACATATTAGGATTCACTCTGCCTAATAATGCATATACTGCGTTTCTTGCATACTCTTGTTGTTCTTCTGGTAGCTGACTTATAAGTTTTTCTACCTCTTTTGCCCCTCCTTTTTTCTGATACTCAACTCTTTTTACCGCATTTCCGATATATCTTCTTATAGCTATGTCTGGAGAAGTCAAAGCTTCTTTATCTCCGTCTTTGAGTTGGCGCAAACGTGCGGTTGGTATATTTTTAAATGCTTCTGCTCTTTGTTTTAATATACCTAAATTAAAATCGTTAAACTCTTCTTCAGTAACATTAGTTTCATTGCCCTCTAGTAATCCATTATCAGGATCTACAACTAAGTTATCTACCATTTCAGTAGCTTGTTGTTCATTTATAGAAGGGTTAAATTCAACTATAAGATTTACTAACCCGTCTCTAAGAGCTGGGCTGTTTTGTATCTCTGCAATGTTTACTAACCTAGGGTAGTAGTTTTCTAATTTTTGAATACCTAATTCGCTTAATCCTTCTTGCTCATAAAAATTAGATAACCATTCTCTAACTTCTTTTGCCTTCTCACTTAGTTCTTCATTTGATTTAGTATTATCTTCTGCTTCTAACAATATTTGCTTAGCCTCTGGTGTAATAGCAGCGACTTCATCTAGTCCTAAAATGTTAGAAAGTTCATTTACTTTTGCGTTTATCTTTACAATTTTAGTAGTTAAAAACCCTGTTTGTGTTTTAGTTTGCGTAGGAGAATAAAAAATTTCTGATATCTGTTTACCTATTGGGCCTAAAGATCTTAAAAAATTATCATTATCATAAAAAATGTACTTCAACATTCTAGGAATGTTGTTATCAGACGATAATAACTCAGCAGTTGTTTTTCTTAAATCATTAAATAGTTTTTTACCCGCTACATTTTTTACAGTCTGAGGTATAAAGTTATCTACAATGTTTCTAACATAATACCGTTCAGGTAAGCTAGTTGGTTGTCTTATTGGGTCTTTAGTTCCATCTCTGTATGAGCTAGTAACCTCCTCCACATACTCAGCAAAAGTCGGGTTAAGGTCAAATCTTTGTCTAACGACTGAACTTAACGAGTTAAACGCTTCTTGTATTTTTGCAGCAATTCTTTTGAAAAAAGATTGAGCTTGGTTTTTAGCGGATTTTGTAGGATCTAATAAGTAAGCAGCTATTTGGTCTGCGTACCATTCTTCAAACCCAAACTCGCCTTCATACTGATTAGTGCCTATTTCTTGTTTAGCTTTTTCAAATTCTTTTAATAAATTATTGAACAGCGTTTTATTAGATAAAGAGTTAATAGCTTCTTGGTTAAACACAGCATGTCCTAGCTCGTGAGCTAGCGCTAATGCTGCAACACCTTGCTCAAACTTAGTAGCACCTTCATTAAGGTTTACCAAAATAATACTAGAGTTTCTAAAATTTATAATTCGACCTTTTAAGTCCTGTTCCTGCATTATCTGTTGTTGGTCTCTAACTAACTGGTCTATTTCAGGATTACCAGTATTAGGATTTTCATCTGCTGAAAGCACTGCTATTTCACTTGTAAGTTTAAATTTATCTCTCGCAATGTTCATTAAACTTTCAACAAAACCTGGTGCGCCAAATCTATTAGATAAAGTTTCTGATACTGTGTAAGTCATTTTAGGAGCTTGAGGCCTAGTGGCATAATTCCTAGTAGGTTGTCCTAGCTCATAAAAAGTAGCAGCGTTATAAGCAGCAGTTGCTTCTTGTTCTGGAGAAAGTCCTTGTTGTGTTTCTTGTGTCCTTTCTACTATAACTCTTCTATTTGCACCTCTTGGGCCAAAACTAGGAGAAACTTCATCTCCTGGTTCAAACCCTCGATCTTTAAGTTCTTGTGTAAGGACTACTGTATTTCCATCTCCTACTCTTGGATCACCCTCATCCACATAAATTAGTGGTTCTTGGACTTCAGTTTGTGCAGTAGGAACTCCGCCAGTGGTAGGATCAAACTCAAACTGGCCTTCCGCCCTCATAGACGGAGTCACAATTCTATTTCTAGGATCACTATTAGGGTTTACATCTTCGTTTATAAACTCCTCAACAGTCTCTATGCTCGTTTCTGTCTCCCCTTTCTCACGTCTTCGATTTATAAGCTCTTGCTGTATTTCTTCTAAAGTGAACTGGCCAGTATCTTCAATTTGTTGTATTAGGGAATTTACATCAGTTTCCGTAGTTCCCCTGAATGGAGCTTTTTGTGCTTCAGATAAAGTAAGATTTCCATAAGTTACAGGATTTTGAACTGTAGGATCAATACTAAGTTCATACCCTAAATCTCGAAGTAATAGGTACACAGTGTTTAAGCCATCTAACCCAGCGTCTTTCGATCCCCTAGTGCCTGCAGTTTGACTAAGACCTAGTTGAGCGTTGTATCCAATGCCTGCAGAAACTAAAGCAGGCATATACACAGGCCTAGGTGCAGTCATGTTTGGGCCTTTTACTTTCCAACCTGTTTTTTTACTTTCATTACGAATTCTAGATTTCTCTATATTCAATGCTCTAGTGACTTGTGCAGGTAAATCTAAAGCTACATCTGCAGTAGAGTCAGGAGTTTGAAGCCTACGTATTTCGTATCGCTCATTATTATTTTCTTGAATAATATATAAATTATTAGGATTTTTCTTTGCTACTTTCACATAAGCATTTAGTAACGAGTCAGAGTAAAAACCTGCTGCTAGGTCAGATTCCATAGGTCCGTTATATACAGCCTGCACCGGGAATAAAGTTCTAGCTGTTGTTTTTAATTTTTCGTCTCTACCCCTACCAGGTGCCCAACCTTGTTTAGTCCTATCTAAAATAGCAGGATCATCAGATATTTCTGGCACATCTAATTGTTCAGCTCTCTCTGCAACACCTGCAATTTGACTCTCTCGTTCAAATCCTATTTCATCGGTATCAACGTCATCCTCTATAACCTCGCCGTCATCATCAAACTCTAAGTTTCTAGTATCTGGTTCTTCTTGAGGTAACTTAGCTTTCCTTTCGCGTAAATGCGTTTCAACTTCTTTAGCTGGTTGTACTGTGTAACTAGACCCAGCGAATAAAGCATTGGCTTGTGTTACCGTTGCATCTAAGTCTTGAGAATTAGTAGATTGGTACCAAACAGGGTTACCTTGATCGTCGTGTACTTCTACAACCATGGTGTCTTCAGGCTTTCGGTTGTGTGCGTAACCTAACGCGTTTACAAGTTCAGAATCCAGTACAGTAGTGTTGTAAGGATTCTTCTCCATTCTCATTTTAAAAGAGTTTGCTTTTCTTTCATTAGTGGTAATAAACAGACCCATTTCAGAGGTTACTACTTCTCCTGTTTTTGGGTCTACAATCCTTCTACCTCCAGCTGTCGTATAGAAAACGCCTTTGTCTCGTAGCTTTGATCCATTCTTTCTAACCCAACTGTTCCAGGTATCAAAACTATCCCTATCTATATACATAGAGTCTTTTTTATTATCTGGATTAAGCATAGCGTCATACTGTGAACCAAGCCATTCTTCTGGTTCCTTGTATACTCTTCCTGCTTCTGTTTCGCCTACTCTTTCTTTTTCCCAATCCCTTGCAGCTTCTTGAGTATGAACATCATCTATGTCTGTTCTAGCTTTGCCTATAATGCTGGTGACTGTACCACCTGCTCCACCAATGCCCGCCCCACCAAAAAATCCTGCAAACACTGCTTGAGCTCTATCCAAATTCGCTTGAGCCTGAGTATAACTATCATCAATAGCGAACTTCTGTTGGATGCTAAGTTCTTCTTGAAGTCCTTCTGTTGCACCTTCGGTACCAGCAGTTCTTATTGTAGAAGCCCCAATACTTTTTAAGATTCTATTATGAACAGGGCCATTTCCCTTTTTCATTTGGTTTATAAAACTTCTAGCAACCAAAGCTTCTCCGCCTACGCCTATAGCTGTAAAAGGCACGCCCAACGCCAATGCCTGAAAAGCTCTATCTGAGTCCAACATATCTTGGTCAGCAAAATTGCCATACGCAATACCTGCCCCTTGTGGGTACTCTTGACCAGCTGCACCGACCAACGCTCCACGCTTTGCGTACTTTCCTCGAACTACTTGATACGCCCCTCTTAAAAAATCTTCTTCATCTGCGTCTAAGGCTGGAGGTAGGTTTTTTTTATTTTGTTTTTTAGCCTGTTCGTATGCTATCTTTTTTCTAACGATACGTTCAGCTTCTTTAGCTCCTATTTTTTGAACTAACGCTTTTGTCATAGCAGAACCCGTTAGCCCCGCTGCAGCTCCAGTTAAAGTCCCAGGGCCCGGCGCTACTAAACTTCCTACAGCAGCACCAGTTATAGCACTCGCTATACTGGCTGCAGCAGAAGGTAAAAACTGACCAGTAGCTCCAATCGCTTGATTTATAAAACCACCAAAGGTAGGTTCATTTAAAAATTCTTCAAAGTTCTCAAGCCCTGCCATATAAGCAGAACCTTCTAACTCCATTTGTTCAGCTTCTGCTAGTGCATTATCTCTAGCCTTTTCATCCCCTTGAAGCTGATTACCTAAAGCTCTAAAATAGTTTATGTTAGCTGCAGCATTAGCTGCGCCTGTTCTAACTCCTCGAGTAAAAAAGTTATAAGGGTCATTTTCCAAACCAGCGGGCGTACCTGCCTCTAACGGTTGACTTGCTAAATCTCCATACTTAGTTTTGTCATAAGCTCCTAATACGTTATCGTCAGTGAGGTCCCCAACCTGCCCACCTGAAAAAGGTTTTTTATCTTCTTCCTTTTGAGTGAATAATTGAAATGCAGTATCTGGGTCTACAGTTCTAGGTTTAGAAGAGTCGGGGTCTAAGCCTCTAGCCTGTTGCATAAAGTCAGAAGAGTAGTCATCTAAAGCATCGGGAGTTTCGAAAGCTAGCATGGATTCTATAAGGTTTTCTCGAACTGTAGGATCTTCTAGATCAATTTTAGCTTGGGAGTTGTACCCAGTTCTATTGGATACAAAGTTTATATAATTTTCAGTAGGGTTGTCGTCTGAAGGAGGAGCGAACCTGTTTACTACATCCTCAACTGTGTCTATGTTATGGCGTAGCTTATAGTTTAGAAGTACTCTATCGGCAGCTCTTAGTCCGTAAAGGGGATGCTCAAACTGGGCGTAACCATCGTTATCAGATCCTACCTGACCTAGCCAGTTATTGTTAGCATTGTAACGAACGTTGAGCCAATTTTTATTTCTTTGTCCAACCTGCATATCATTGTGGATTTAATACTGGAAGTACTCGTAATAAAATCGCATAGTCTGTAGGACCTACAGCGTTCTCAATTCGTTGAGCTGATAAACTTTGTTCAGCTTCGGTCAATTGACCTCCAAAAGTTTCAACTGTTACTAATTCAATTGGTGTACCCTTAGCGTCAACTCTCCAAGCCATATTTTCAAAAGCGTTAGCGAAAGCGTCGCTGTTTTTAGGCGCTGGTATATCCCCCCAAAAATCTGCTGAAAAGAAATTGAAATTTTGATCCAACTTATTATAAGCCGATTCAGATACCAGTGTTTTGACTTTTTGGAATACCCTCTGTCCTTTACCTGTTGAATTTTTTAAAATACCTAATTTATCTAAATTATCTGGTATGTCATTTAAAAAAGCATCAATCTCAGTTCTAGCTATCCTATACGCAGAAGAAGCCCCACCGTCTTCGTCAGAAAGATCAGCAATAGCCGCATCTAACGTAGTTACTAAATTATCTAATGTTTCATCTTGTGCTTCTTTAGCATCCTTAGATAAATCTTTTCTATAATTTAAGAACGCTTGTCTTGTATCTATATTTTGTCTAGCAGCTTGAAGTAATTCACCGCTATCAACAGAAGGATCACCTGTTTTAATGTTGTTAACTAGACTAGTCGCTAAATTCCTAACATCTGATTCCGTAGTCTCAGGTCCAGCTAATGCACTAGCTACTACTAAACTAGCAAGAAAAGGATTTTGTACTTTTTTATCTGCAACTGCTTGTTTAAAACTTTCTCCGCTGTTGACTCCAGCATTTTGTAATGCAATTTTGTAAGAGGCTACAAGGTCATCTGACATAAAATCAGTAAGCTTACCGCTGTTTACTAAATCTAACGCTGCTTTTTTAGTCGTTACTTTAGAGAGATCTGGATATTGAGACATGTCTATGCCATCCATGAACTGTTGTTGTGTTAAATTAGTAGAACCAGGATCAGCTGTGTAGGTAACGCCTCCTTGAGTTATAGTCTGTGGTGCTTGTCTTTCTAACTCAACAACAGAAGTAGATTGAGGTACTGTTCTTTTCCCTTTCTTAACATTAACAGTATCTGTATACCTACGTAATGGAACATTTCCACTAGTTAATAAATTATCTTGAGCTTTTTTATTGACTCCAATTCTTCCGCCTAGAGTATTCCCACCTAGTTTGCTTAAGACCTCCCTCTGTTCATCTGCACTAAGTTTAAAGAAGTCATACTGACCTCCAGGTTGTAAGCCTTTCAAAAGATCTACGTCACTAACCCCCTCTATAGAACTAGTTTGAGTAGTTCCAGCAGCTTTATAGTCATTCCATTTTTCAAGTTTGTCTGCACTAATTCCTTTTTGTATTAAAGCGGTCGCAGATTGTAAGCCCACGGATTGGTCAGCTCCCCTAATCTGGCTGTTGGGATTATCTATTGCGTTATAAGCCTCTTGTCCTGTTACTCGTACGTCGTCCATTAAAGTATCAGTAGTAACGCCGTCTGTTCCTGTCCCTGTAACACCTAAAGTCTGTTGTATATCAGGTTGAGAAAGCGCTTGAGCCTTTCTTGACATTGTAGGATTAATAGCAGTATAAAGTTGATTTACCCTACCTTGTAAAAGAGACCCAAACTCCGCACCGCTTAACAGTAAGGTATTGTCATCTTCTCTATCTGTTCTGTTTCTTGTAAAGAAACTAAACTTGCCGTCTTTACGTTTTAAAGGAACCATAACAACAGACTTACCGCCACTTATCCAATCATTTATGTCTTTGTCCGCAGCTGCTAACGCATCAGCGTTGCCTGATGCTTCGGCTTCTGCTCTACGGTCGGTTAAGCTAGTAGGGACTAAAGGCTTACCTTGTTTATTTTTGTTTATAACTATAGGGCCACCTACCTCTCCTTGTTCTACGCCTGACCCTTCTCGTGCCTTTGTATTTATGTACTGATTTAAACTAGTGTTTGTATTTAAAACATACTGCCTAGTCCTAGGGTCCATGTTTTGAAAAGCTTCTAGATAACCTTCGCCTAATTCATAAAGACCTGTTTCTGCATTTAGGTCCATAAACCCATCAATAGAGTCTAAAAAAGAAATCTCACGGTTTGCTTTATTAGCATCTAACCCAAATTCAGCAATTTCTGTTTGTGTTTTTAAAGCTTCTCTTTTTAAAGCAGCATCTTGTGCTCTAGATACATTACCTAGTGCACTTTCAAAAGCTTTTGCAAAACTATTATAACTCTGTGCCATATCTACATACCAAAAGTTAACCCAATTATAGCAGCGCTAGCTAAAGACCCGCCTAAGTTTGTCATGTTTGCTCTGTGATTTGCTCTTGCGTTTTTATAAGCCATGTCCCTTCTTGCAGAGTTCTGAGCTGCTGTATCTAATTGGCCAAGAGCACTTCTGTTAACGCCTTGTCCAATATTTATTAAATCAGCAAGCGTAGCTTGATTTACTTCTCTTTGTTGGATACGTGATCTATTAAGAAGATCAGCTCTATTTAAAGCCCCGCCTAAATTAAGAGCTTTCTCCTGTTCTTGCTTCTGCACTGCAGTTAGGCCAGCCCCACCATATCTTTCTATGTTTCTTTGTTGTATTTCTCTTGCTCGTTGTGTTGTTTCCGTAGCAGTCTCGTCTGCTTGGTCTATTAGACTAGTATCATCTCTAGACTCTAATAAACGCTCTTCAAAAGGTCTAAAGTCTCTCATGTAGTCTTCATAATCTGATCTAGCTATATCGGCGTAAGCTTTCTCAGGGTCTGTCACTTCTGGCAACATACCAACATTAAACTCAATAGCTTCTGGGTTCTGCATCCCATACCCTTCCATAACTTGACTGTAGCCTAGATTTATTGCCATTATGTTTTAAATAGTCCTCCGCCTAAACCTGCCATATCTTGAAATAACTTAAACTCTTTGCCATCTAAGCCTTTAGATTTAGCATAAGCCGCGGATGCTCCAGTAGTAGCAATTCTAATACCAGCCGAAGTTCTAGCGTCACGCAACATTTGTTTATCTTTAGCTTCTGCTAAAGATTTAGTAGCTTCCATCTTAGATATCTTACCTAGACCAGTAGTAGCATCAGCTTGTTGGTTTCTAGATACTCCTAATACGCCTACCTGTCGCTTACGTTTTGCAGTTAGGGCGTCTGATGTCGCCTTCCCTATTTGAGCTCCCGCAGCAGAGGCAATATCCGCCGCCGCATCTACAGATCTTGTTGCCTGTATACTTGGTTTTGCTGTAAGCGCTATCATTGTATCTGCATTAGCAATCCCAGTAGCTGTAGGAGTAAAATCTTCTGAATCCGCTAGATCGCGCATCTCACGCAATAGCGGGCCATACATCTTATCAAAATCTTGTTTTTCTTTAAGCGCAATTGAAGCCTGCATTTTTTCATTTTCTGTAGGCTTATATTCTTCTTTTTTAGGTCCTTTTCCCATAGACTTCCTTTGTATATACTTTTGTATTTAAAATAAATCCTTGTTTACTAGCGTAATCCTCCATTTCTGGAACAGAACACCTTGCTTCTATAAATCTACAGTCTGCTCCACGCGCTACATCTTCAAACCATTGTACATGTTTGGGCCAATTATGGTTACCAGTTTCATGAACATATGCCAGTAAAATTAATAAGCTTCTGTCTCCAGTAAGAGCGTCTACTATAGTTGTTAAAACTAAAAAACCAGTCGGTGAAGTAAATAAAAAAGACCTTTCATTTACACACTCGCTGTAAATATCTTCAGGCTTAAAGGAAATATTAGGGTCGGCTTCTAGTATAGAATTAATGCCCGCTTTTACATAATCCCAGCATTTTCGTATATCTGTAAGTTGTGGTTCAACAAACTCATCAACACTAATAGTCAAGCTCTTTGCCATACCTTCTATACCTTTTTCTTGGGTTTAGTCCAACCCCTTTATATTTAACTAGTCTCCTAACGCCTAGATCACCGGCTCTGGCTCTCGCTTCAGCCTCTCTAACTTGTTCATCAAAAAGAGTCCTATAGTCTCCTGCAGCTCTAGGGTCGCTCCATTCTCTTCCAGGAATTCTTAATAGCCTCCACAAAGCTCCAAAAACAATTCCGTCTCTGTAGTCTGTAGAAAAATCTGTATTTATGTTGTTAGAAGATCTAGTAGGTTTTAAAGCTACACTTACCCTAAACCCATCAGTCCTAGTAGCATTAGGTACGGGTGCTACATAAAAAATATCTGGAGATTGCTGTAAAAACACTTCAGGTATACCAGTTCGGTCTCTCCAGTCTGGGTAGTTAAGTTCTAAACTACGGGGACTAGTCGGATCCATGTCTTCGCCGTCATAGGTCATCCACAAAATTTGATGTACATCTGTGCCAGTAGGTTGATCAAACTCATACTCAAAAACTCCGCTTATGCTACTTATTACATCTAGCTCAACAACATATGCTTTAGATTTCTCACATAGTTCTATTGTAGACGCGCGTAAGTTAGTTTCTACTAAAGTATCAGGACAACCGGGAACATAAGGTAGTACTTCTTTTACTAGCGAATCAAAGGTAGCCATATTATCCTCCTACATTAGAGGTAGCTAAACCCCTAGCGGCGTAATCAAAGTTAGGATTTATAAGGTTTTGCGCTTGTGTGCCTGAACCTAAACTGTTTACAAATAGTTGATAATGCTGACTAGAACGCTGTACATTACCAGCATATTCAGAATCTTTTAAATAAGCTTTAAATAAAACAAAATCTATAACTGCATTTGCAAATATATCATCTATATCAAGCGTAGATGAAGTAGAACTAAAATCATCAGGTGACTTAGAATAAACTATCTCTACGTATGCACTACCAGCTACGCCAGGGTAAACGTAATACTTTCTGGGATCGTCTTGATCGAACACGTAATGCTTTACAGTAGTGCCATGCGTGGCGTCTCCTGTTACAGTCGGGTCGTTCCAATCAGGTTCTTGGGTATTAAGTATGTCAAAATCAACAATGCGAATGGCCCTGCCCCCTGTAGCACTTCCAGAAGTGCCAGACATATTTCTAGTAATTTTTATTAACCTTAAACCACTAGTAGGGATAGTTTGTAAAGTCCCTGTGCTTAATTGAACGTTAGCTGTAAGAGCTGAAGCATCAGGTCTAAGGTTTACAACTTCACGTTGCGCATCATTTAAATACCTAAGAAGTTCTGCTTCAGACCATCGAACACTTGTGGTGTCTTGTAGGGTGTCTTGAATCCTAGATATTAAATTAGCCCCAGTCAGTGTTCCCATATTTCATTTTTAGTTAAGAGCTGCTTTTAATTCCTCTATCAAAGCTGCTTTAGTCTTACGTCTGTCTAATTCTATGCCAATCGTACGACCATATTCTTCTAACTGAACTTTTGTCATATCTTCAAAAGTTACTGTCGGTTCTTCCGCAGGTGCTTCCTCTACAACTGGAGCAGTCTCTACAGGTGCTTCCTCTACAACTGGAGCAGTCTCTACTGCACCTTCTTCAACTTCTTTTGCGCCCTGTTGTAAACACAGAACTCCAAAATCGTGCCCTACAGATTTAGGTACACCAGCTTCAAATGAATCTGCGTGCCCCCAAGTAGATGCTACATATGTGTCTTGATCAAATACTACTTTCATATCTTACTCCTTAATAAATTTACAGGTGGCTAACAATTGTCAGCCACCCATAAAATGTTATCACAATTAGAATGCGACATCTAATCTTATAACACCGAAGTCTTCAGACTGACCTGTTATGTCAGAATTGTACTTAGGTTTTTTAAGACCAAAAATCTTACCAATTGAGATACCGTTTTGGTTTCCATAGTCGAAAGTATCTTCAACTATTTCTGGAAGACCAATGTCAGCCATCGCAAGTGCTTGTGCACCGCAGAATAGACATGACGCGTAATCAACATCTGCATCAGCACCACCTTTGTATCCAGCAGAACCAGCATTGCTGGATGTACCGGCTGTAGCGCCCGAAGTGTTAAATACATGCCTAAACTCATGAACCATAACACCGTCAACCATTAAGCTAGAAGATCCAGCAAATAGTTCGTTGTTTGGCCCTCTGATTCCAGCGCTTCTTACATTTGATAAGAAGTCTGAATCGAGTTTAAGGTCAGCCATTACTTGCGGAGAAACAAAGAAATGATACATTTCTTCATTACCAGCGCCTCTCATTCCTCTGATGTACTGATCTTTAGCAAAAGCTTTTAGATCGACAATATGTCTGTACTTCAAAGTATCAGTAGCAGTAATAGATGTAACAGAGCCAGCAGCAAGATTATTGCCACTAATTCTTTTGTGTCTATTACTTGTTGCTGCAGTTACGTCACTGTTAAACGTTAGATCTCCAAGGTTCTGTCCTGATGTAAGAACAGATCTTAAAGCGCCATTGTTTTTGTTAGTATATGCAACACCAGCTAGCGACAAGAACGCAAGTTGGTCTATCCTATCAGCCATTGCATAAGCAAGTGCGTCTCTAGAATGCTCACGGAAATTCACAACTGATTTTTGATCCGCTAGTCTGCCCGAAAGCCTATTAGCAAATCTTAATTGATCAAGCTGCACGACGATGTCGAAGGATCTTAACGCCTCTTCATTTCCTTCTAAGGTGTTGTCTCCAACAATACCATCTCCGGTCATGTCAGCAAGAAGAGTTAAAACTGCTCTTGCTCCTTTCTCGGATTGGGTAAGTTCAGAAATTTCCTGAACCATTGCGTTGGGTCCGCTACCTGCGAATTGATTAATGAAGGACATATTCCTAGCGACACGCCAGAAATCACGAGACCAGATGGTGAGCTGTTCACTGGTCAACGCGCTAAAGTTTGTATTAGCCATTTATATACCTTTTAAGTTTAAAAGTTAACCAGTCGCTATATTCTGGGGCGACTATTACCCGTCTACCCTTTATCGTTGGGAAACGTCTACGTGATTGTAACGAACACGAGCTCGATCATGTTTTACGTCTTGATTGACGAATAACGTGCTTTACCTCCACGACGAGGGCTAAGTATCGTCTTAGCGGACGAACTTCTATCTTATACTACCCAAAATCACCGCGCAATCTTTTAAGTGTTTCGTCAGGTAGCGCTTGAAATTCTTTTTCAGACAATTTGTTAAGGTCAATTGGCTTATCTCCACGTTGAGCAGCTCCTTCTCCCTTCATAGCTGGGGGTTGTTGCTGTGAAGCTTCTATTTTAGCGCTGACTTTAGCAGTTTGTTTCTTTTTATTAAG